>Ga0228644_1000014_pt1 | contig 126607 bp, 129 predicted proteins | sample 56DmetaG_FD_186020 | JGI IMG/M metagenome (GOLD analysis project Ga0228644, IMG submission 186020) | Seawater microbial communities from Monterey Bay, California, United States - 56D | ecosystem: Environmental > Aquatic > Marine > Coastal | place: USA: California | collected 2016-11-09
TGGTCCTGAGACCAACTATTCAATTACAGAAAAATGGAAATCCTATTCAATTCCTATAACTGAACTCGATCAAGGAGCAAATTTAAATGACGTTACAGCCCCTTTATTTTTTAGAGGAGAAAAGGATTTTGATGGAAAAGACATCTATATAAAAAATATTTACTATTCAATTGAATGACAGTTGCCAACAATGTATATAGCGCATCGAAACGCGCCATATACTAGACCGTTAGCAGTTATAAAATAAAACCTACAAAGTTCGGTAATTATCCGAACTTTTTTTTATATTTACAATCTCAAATGAGACTGACCAATAAGAAAATATTAGAAAAGCTTAAAAGAAAGAACAGAGGAAATATTCCTTTGACCAGTGCTATCGACCAATTGATTAAAGATATTGATGAGAATAATTGGAAGAATCAAACTGAACTGAATAAGACTAGAAAAGATGCAGATAACGTACACAGCGATGGATTTTATTTTTTCAATATCAATATTCACAGAACAATGATTTTGATTGAGTTTGACGATAATGAAGCAACAGCTGTTTGGGTAGGAACACATCAAGAATATGAAGCGACCTTTAAAAACAACAGAAATACTATTAAAAAGTGGTTAAAGTCTAATGATTGGGTTTAAAAAATAAAATTATGAAAACACAATTCGACATATCAGAACTAATTGAAAATGGAAAAATTCGAAATGAATTGGATTTTGAAAGAGCAATGATTGCAGACAGAAAATTACGCGTTCTCTCAAAGGAAAATCCGAAATTCAGATTCGTAAGAAAAAAATTAAGAGATTTAATTGAACAATACGAAAATCAAAATTGGAGTGCCGATTCTACTATTTCTGACAAAAAATTACGAGAAAGCAATGTTGCGGAATTGATAGCCGAAAAAGAACGGTTATTTATCCAGCGAAGAAAAGAGCTTATCCGAAAAAAAATAAAGAGCTTAAATTTAACACAACAAGACTTTGGGAAAGTTTTGGGGCATCAAAGTAAATCCTATATGTCAGAACTGATAAATGGAGTAAGTCCTTTTTCCTTAAAAGATTTAATTGTTATTAATAGAATTCTGAAAATTGATTTAACTGATTTGGTTCCGACGTTTTTGCCACAATCGGATAGAGTAAAAATTAGAAAAACTATTAAAAAATTGGATAATCCAAAACTGAAATTAAGTAAAGACGATTTAGTAATAACGTAAAATTACTACTGCCAACAATGTATAACCGCAATTACGGCGGATTCGACTACGTCCCAATCCACCCGGCATTACTAACGTCTGTGCTAAACCGAAATTCTGCGTATATTAGCCCGTTACTGAAGGTTATACGAGACCGTTGCCAACCATTAAACAAAAATTGCGAATGAAAGAATATTTCCAACTTCAATTTAAAATACAAAACAGGAAAATGATTGACTTCGGAATTCCCCTTTTGATTGGATATACACTTTTACCAATTGTTTTTATTTTGCTGTCTAATTACTTATTTGAAAAGACAGAATTTGCTAATTATGTTTATGGATTGTTTGCATTAAGTTTCGTTTCAAAATTAAGTGAACCTAAAAGAAATGATTTTTTAAAATCTATATTCAATAAAGATAGATACAAAAAATTAAGACTATTAGAAAACATTATTTATTGTTTGCCTTTTACTCTTTTTTTAATTTATCAGAAACAATTTGTCTTTTCTGTTATTTTAAATTTGTGTGTAATAATTATTATGCTTTTCAATTTTAGCACAAATCTAAATGTAACAATCCCAACACCATTTGGTAAAAATCCATTTGAATTTACAGTTGGCTATAGAAAGACATTCTATGTTTTTCCAATAGCTTATTTCTTAACTTATATTTCAGTATCAGTTGGAAATTTTAACCTTGGTGTTTTTTCTATGCTATTAATTGGATTAACTTGCTTTTCGTATTATTCAAAAATAGAAAACGAATATTTCGTCTGGAATTACAATCTATCGTCTAAAGAATTTTTAATAGAAAAAACGAAAACGTGCTTAATCTATTTTACGCTTTTAAGCTTACCAATCATAATAGCTTTAAGTATTTCATTTTTTAGAGAAATAGATATTTTAATTGTATTTCTGCTTTTGTGCTATTCTTATCTCACAACAATAATTTTTGCTAAATATTCGTCTTTTCCGGACGAAATGAATATGTCGCAAGGAATTTTAATTGCAATAAGTTTTATGTTTCCGCCAATACTTTTAATATTTATTCCTCTCTTTTATTCCCAATCAATTAAAAAGTTAAATACCATTTTACATGATTAAAATTGAAAAACTATCAAAGTTCTATGGTAAGAAACAAGTTCTAAATTCCATAAATTTAGAATTTAAAAAAGGTAAAATTTATGGAATTGTTGGAGAAAATGGAGCAGGAAAAACAACTCTATTTAGGTGTATTTCAGGACTTGAAAAATATAAAGGAAACATATCATCTGACTATGCTAAACTAAAAGACCATTTAGGACTTCTATTAACAGAACCACACTATTTTTCTAAAATTACTGGAAAAGAATATATACAATTACTTGCCAACGCAAGACAAACGAAACCAACCAATATTGAAGATAAAAACATATTCGATTTACCATTAAATCAATATGCTTCAACTTACTCGACTGGAATGAAAAAGAAATTGGCTTTAACTGCCATACTGTTTCAGGAAAATAGTATATTTATTCTGGACGAACCTTTCAATGGTGTTGATGTACAAAGTAATTTAATCATAACTGAAATAATAGAAAGATTTAAAAAATTAGAGAAAACAGTAATTATTTCATCTCATATATTTTCAACTTTAGCGGAAGTTTGCGATGAAATTTATTTAATGAAAAACGGAGAAATAAAAAAGAAAGTAGAGAAAGAGGATTTTAATAATTTGGAAAAGGAAATGAAAGAATTTACAATTGGAAATAGAATTGACAAACTTGAACTGAAATAAATAACGGTTGGCAACACCGTGTATAATTATTGGCTGGTTCTCGCCTACTTACGAAAATCCCTGCCTGCCGCAGGCAAGCTCACGAGTTTTCTATTTGGTGTTTATTTCATAAATTTCGTTCTTGAAACACGCCACTAATCATACACAATCACCTTAGCCACGATAAGAATGAAGAAAAAAACAAGAAATGCCATTTTGATTTTAATTGGAGTATTAGTTGCTCTATTCGCATTCAGAACCATCTATAGGAATTATAATTTCGAGAAGGATAATCAATTTTTATTGGAGTTAAAATCAAAAGCTGGAGCCGGAGAAGTAACATCTGTATTAGATAAAATGGAAGAAATTGAAAGTCTTTCCAATCCAATAATAAACTCGGAATATCAAAAATGGAAGAAAAAGATGTATGCCCGTTTTGTTTCAAAAAATGAAAAAATTGAAAATACATCTGGCTATAAAATCATTAATGACATCTCAACTATTTATCGCAATTACTGGAGAACCGAACTCTTGAAAGAAAATCCTGAAAACAGGACAGACACTTTACTTTATAGTCTAATCACTGATTATTTAGTATCTAATCATTTAACGAAGCTCACCAAAGACAGTTTGTTTAAAACTATTAAAAATGATTCAGAACTCAAAAGAATAATAGAAGGAGAAGGTTTTAAAGCTGATTTCAAATACCGTAATGGTTTTCAAGAGGTATTTATTTGGGATAAAGAAACTATAGATACTTATGAAGTAACGCTACCAAAAGATACTATAAATGCCACAGTAGTATTTATAGAAAATTATCATTTAAACGGATACGACAACTATGCTTCAATGGGCAGTTCACAAGTTGGAGGTTGGGCTCTAAAAGAGTCTGCAACTTTATACTGTAACAAAAGTGATTACGACTTAACTTCTGAAAAGTTTAAAGTGTCATATTTAAAACACGAAAGTTCACATTTTACTGACCTCAATGAATATCCAAATTTAAGCTCTGTAGATTTAGAATATAGAGCTAAAATTATTGAACTTATGTATTGTACAGAAAAAACTATGTATGAAATAATACTACAATTTTTAAATGGAGCGAATTCAGCAGATAGAAATCATTCTCACCCTTATGCTAATTTCATTTTAATTAAAAATTTATCTAAATCGCTCTTCAATTTAGAGTATGAATCTGACTATACTAATTGGAAAAAAACACCTGTAGAGGACATCAACAATGCCGCAGCTTCATTATATAAAAAGAGTGAAGAAAGGCTACAGAATAATAATAGTTTAACTAAAATAATATAAAACTGTGGCTAACACTATATAGTAAATAGGACGTTCGTTGGTTTACGAAAGTTCAGTGCTATTTACGAACACCGCCAAATCGTTAATTTGGCTTTTAAAATGAATAAATTAAAAACAAAATTTAACGTTTTGGTTCAGTGCAAACTTGAAAGTTTATCGCTTTCTACTACCCTACTTGCCATATACTAAACGTAAGCTGTCATATAAAATCCAACTGTAAAAAATGAATAAAGAGGATAATTACCTAGAAATTAATCGACAATCATGGAATAATAGAACAGATACGCATTTGAAATCTGAATTTTATGATTTAAAGAATTTCAAAAAAGGTAGAACATCATTAAATAGTATTGAATTAGAGTTACTAGGTGATTTATCAGGTAAATCAATATTACACTTACAATGCCATTTTGGTCAAGACACGATTTCTTTGAGTCGATTAGGTGCAGAAGTTGTGGGAGTTGATTTATCAGATAAAGCAATTAAAAGCGCAAAACAACTTTCAAAAGAGACAAGTTCAAATACAACGTTTATATGTTGTGATATTTATGATTTACCAAGATATTTAGATCAACGATTTGATATTGTATATACAAGTTATGGAACAATTGGCTGGTTACCCGATTTAAACAAATGGGCAGAAATAATTTCTAGATTTCTAAAACCGAATGGACAATTTGTTTTTGTGGAATTTCATCCTGTAGTATGGATGTTTGATGACAACTTTGAGAAAATTGACTATCGATATTTTAATTCAGGAGCAATTATAGAATCAGAGAGTGGAACATATGCAGATAAAAATGCAGACATAACACAAGAATATGTAATGTGGAATCATGGCTTAAGCGAAGTAGTAAATAATCTTGTTAAAAATGGACTTGAAATAAACTCTCTTAATGAATATGATTATTCCCCGTATGACTGTTTTAACAAGACTAAAGAATTTGAACCCAGAAAATATAGAATAGAACATTTAAATGATAAAATTCCAATGGTTTATTCGATAGTAGCAAAAAAGAAAAACAACAGCTAACAATTTGTATGTTGCATATGCTCCCTAAGGGAAGCAAACGCAACATTCAGTGACGTTGGGTGCATTTGAGAAAAATTTTGCTGATGTACCAATTTTTGGTATATTTGAGAAAATTAGTAATTCGAATGAACAAAAACACATCAATATCGCTCGGAAATTATTTTGACCAATTCGTTCAAAGCCGAATAAGTGAAGGACGATTTAAAAACGTAAGTGAGGTTATTCGCGCTGGATTAAGACTTTTAGAGGAAGAAGAAAGTAAAGTAATTGCTCTGAAAACAGCAATACAAGAAGGAATTGATAGCGGAATAGCACACGACTTTGACCCCAAAAAAAACCTTGAATCACTAAAAGCGAAAAAGCACTCGAATGGCTGAATATAAACTGACAAATAAAGCTGTCGAGGATTTATCCAAAATTTGGGACTATACATTTGAGGTGTGGTCGGAAAGTCAAGCTGACAAGTATTTCGATAGTATTATTGCTAACTGCCAAGAAATTGCCGACAATCCAGATTTGGGAAAGAATTATGATGAAATTTCAAGGCAATTGCTCGGACTAAAAACAAATCGACATATAATTTTCTATAGAACATTGGAACAAGATTATGTCGAAATAACCAGAATACTTTACGAAAGAATGGATTTAAAGAAAAGAATAACCCAATAAAAAACTGCACACAACAATGGCTATAGGTAATTGTTTGTTCTCGACTTTTACGAAAATCCTTGCCTACCGCAGGCAATCCCCCGGATTTTCAGCTTGTTGCGTACTTGCAAAGTATAGTAATAAACCACACAACTACTCATAGCCGGAACCGTTAGCAAAAATAAGAAAAAATGGACCTTTTTAGACAGATTGAAATAATAAAAACTATTAATGAAAAGACTTTAAAGAAGAACACAGGGAAACCAATTTTTTTAGCAAAAAGGCTCGGAATTAGTAGAAGTCAACTATATAGGCTAATTGATTTTTTAAAAGATTATGGAGCACCGATTAAATATGATAGAGCTATAGAAACCTTTTATTATGAGAAACCTTTTAGAATAAAAATAGATTTTAAATTAGAAGATTTAACAATAAACGAACTAAAAGAAATTAATGGAGGAATTCTTTTTTTTAAATTTTTTCCCGTCCATTTTTTGGGACGGAATACTTTTAATTTAGCAGTTTAAAATTATTGTTTAATTAAAATTTATTTTTATGAAAAATTTAGAAAATTATGGTGTTCAAGAATTGAACACTAAAGAAATTAAAGAAACAAATGGTGGATTTTGGAATTTTGTAATTGGAGCTATTGCTGGTGGTGTTTTGTATGATGCTGTAAAAAATGTTTACACACACGATGTTGAAGGCTATGGTGAATGGCTTATGGGAAATGGAAGTCCTGGTGGAGCAAAATAATTGATTAATTGACAAGATCACAATTTTAAAATTGTGATCTTGTTTTAACTAATAGAAATTTGACAAATAAAAGAAATAAATATTTAATAATTAGTATCTCAACAATTATATTAGGATTGCTACTCACTTCTTTTTATCGCCCTTATATATATAGAAACAATCTTTATGATTTTGGATTTTCAGACGTTATTGGGAGTTTGGTATCTGTAATTGGATTTTGTACTTTTGTTTGGTCAAATACTGACTATTCTAATAAAATAAAAAACTTACACATTTTAATCGCTACATTTATTTATGCAATACTTTGGGAGTCATTAGGGTATTTTGGTTTATTTGGAACTTTTGACAAAAAGGATGTATTAGCTTCTATAATAAGTGGATTGTTTACATACATAATAAAAATATTGGTAGAAAAAAATCATTCTGATAATAAATACTTGTGCTAACATCGGTAATTATTGCAAAAGTCTCAAAAAACCTTAAATAAAGACTCGGAATTAGTAGAAGTCAACTATATAAGCTAATTGATTTTTTAAAAGATTATGGAGCACCGATTAAATATGATAGAGCTTTAGAAACCTTTTATTATGAGAAACCTTTTAGAATAAAAATAGATTTTAAATTAGAAGATTTAACAATAAACGAACTAAAAGAAATTAATGGAGGAATTCTTTTTTTTAAATTTTTTCCCGTCCATTTTTTGGGACGGAATACTTTTAATTTAGCAGTTTAAAATTATTGTTTAATTAAAATTTATTTTTATGAAAAATTTAGAAAATTATGGTGTTCAAGAATTGAACACTAAAGAAATTAAAGAAACTGAAGGAGGGTGGATATTGCCAGCTTTACAGATTATAGCATATGCTTTAGGCATATATGCAGGGATTAATGATGAGTGTGGCAATTGTCTTAATAATGCTATCGCAAATCATGATAGCAGTTTAGGAGGTTCAAGACCCTTCGAATAAAATTTTATATTTTTGTATCAGATTTAATTAACTAAAATTAGGTCTGATGTAAAATAAATAGTACATATGAAAAAAATAAAATTTTTTATTTATTTATCAATTATACTCATCAGTTTAACTTTTTTTTTAGATATAAATTTACCTTATAAGAAAATTCTTCTTTATATATTAATCATTATTTCTGTTTTCATAGATTTCATTTATCCAAGAATTAAAAAACACTAATTATACCAACATTTCACAAAGAAATTAGGAACTATAAAAGCACATTAGAATGTTTTCTTAAAGCCCACTACCAAAGAGCTTAAAACGTAGAAGAAATAATGAAAATTAGATAATTAACGAACGAAAACAGCCTGCATACAACACAGTGTATAATTTAATGCTAGTAATCCCCTACTTTCGAAAATCCCTGCACCTTCCTCCCGGTCCGGTAGACAGGGATTTTCAAATTGATAGTTTAAAGAAAAATAACAGTAAAATTGTAAATTTGACTAAGTGCTAAATCTAAAAGTAAGTAATTTTTAATCCCTTACTATTCTTACACAAATCGATGTAAGTAATTGAATAACAGACGAAAATAAACATTTTAAAAATAATAAAAATACTTGAACTTCCAGATGGTATTTTGGAATTTGAAGTTTACAAAGAGACTTCTTTGGTTAAATTACTTTCGTTTAGAAATTTGTAAGAAAATTAAAATATAAAAAATATCCTATATAAATTTTAAGTTTTGATACCTATTTCATACATCTAAAAAATAAAGTATATTTGTTTAAGTTCTCCTATTTGATATCATTGAAAATATAGTTGAAACTAAAAATAAATTAATAACTAATTACAAAAAAAGTCACCGTAACTATAAATTTATTGTTACTCTGCACCCCCTAAATTATGAAAAATGTCGTATTTAAAAATGGAAATAAGTTAGAAATTAGCCAATACATAGCCAATTCAATAAGTGATAAAATAATTCAAGGAATTCCTAATAATTTTGAAATCTTCGACAAAAATCAAGAAGTGAATATGATCATAAATATTAATGAAATAGCCTACATCTACTAACTTTATCTGGGACTACCAAATAAATTTTAAATGCTTTTTTTAAAACAAGAAAAAAATATTGGGGGACCTAAATAATCTCATCATTTTAATATGTACTCTCTAATACATAAATGTAGAGAGTAACCCTTTATCATTTCTAGATGCAATTATTTTACATAATAATTCCTTATCTAACTATTGTATAGAATACAATAGAGTAATTGATGGTAGATTTACCGATGCAATCAAAGTCTTAAGCCCTTTATGATACCTCATAAATAATTCTCTAAAAAAAATAAAAAGAAGCGCTTAAAATGTTTAAAAAACCTATTATTAGGTATTAAAAAAATGGAATTAATGTATATTGCAAACCTATTTAAAGGTAAAGATAATGGAGAATTACAGTAGCATCAACTTTCTCAAAGAGGTATTAAAAAATAAGCCAACTAGCTGGTTGTCTAAAACAACACACCGATTAGATATTTATGATGAAAAATTAGCCAAAATAGAATTCCTAGAGCAGTTTGAGGACTTGTACAAAAATATTAATTCTGATACAGCTGCATTAAATGAATTGCCTACAGCTTATGATTATATTCGATTAGGACATCCATTATCTTGTGTCTTAGAATGGGCACTTGCTCATTCTTATAAGACAAAACCTGAAAACATTATTAGTTTTTCATCACAGACAATTGCTATTCTAGCAATTCTAAGAAAAAATTTGTTAGATCATAAAAACACCCAAATCGTCTATACAGAAGAATTACCAGACTTCTTTGATGCTGAGGTTATCAAACGTATTTATGGATATCAATTTGAATTAAAACATGTTGAGAAATTATCAGACATTCCTTTTTTTAAAGGGAGTACCATTGTTGTTACACAAAATGATGCCATTGGTATCAATCCTCTCAACGCAAATACTGACTTTTTCATTAGCATATATGGGCAACTTGGAAGTATTTTAATTGTAAACGGAGAACAAAATGAACATTATATTTCCGACATTCAGCATGTAAGACGAAGAGAAACTATAGCCATGACGCCAGTAAATTGTAATGCTGTATTAGAGGCTTTCGTTAACAACACTCGTTTCACTGTTCCGCCTGGTCATCTTAAAACCAACAAAGAAATTGTTCTAGATTCAATTGTAAAGATTACAGGTGCAAACACAAAGCCCCTCGTTGGCTCTAGCGGTCTCTCGATCCAATATGCTATTATGATGGGACTCATTGACGATGCTCAGGAAAACCATAAAGGAAAAGCCATTAAATTTATAGTTCCCCCCAATTGTTATGGAGGCACGAATGACCAAGCAAGACGAGTTGCTGCTTGTATTAAAAATGTAGAAGTTGTAGATTTACCTGTAGATGGTGCTCATGATATGGTGCAAAGTATTGATACCATTTTAGCTGAAATTGCCACCGAAGATGCCATTCCTTATATCATCGCAGAAATTCCAACAAACCCAAGAGTTGAAGTGCCAGACTTACAAGAATTAAAAGCTGTTTTAGAAAAGGTGCGCATGACTTCAATTGGAACCATTGCAATTGAACCTGTATTCATTTTAGATCAAACCTTTTGCCCAAATGTACTTTTTTTAGGGGAGGGTGAAATACTCTCTACCGTTCGCACTATTTCGTATGCCAGCGGGTCTAAATTTCCAAGTGGCGGAAAATGTACTGCTGGTTACTGTGTTGGAAATAAAAAGATGGTGCCTTTGATTGAGAAAATAGAAAAACATCTTACTCTTTGTGATAATGAAGCCACTGGTCTTCAATATGAAATTTTGGCAAAACAATTGCCCTCTATGAATCAACGAATAAAAGATGCCTATAAAAATACGCGAGATTTTGTAAACTTTATAAAAGTTGCTTTACCAGATTCAAAAATAAATTTTGTATCAGAAGAGTTGGCATTAAAAAGCTTTACACCCTCTGTATTTTCGTTGGATCTTCCTACCAAAGGAACCACCGATGAAGAAAGAGAAAACTATAAGAGAGCACTGAACCTTAAATTAATTAATTTAATGATTGCCAAAATACCTAACGAAAGTAAGTTTTGTGTTAGTTATGGACAGTTAAAAGGGTGCTATTGGACGATTCCTGCAACCTCGACTCAGGGTACTACAAAAGAGGGCGACAAAGATTATATTGTCCGTGCATCACTTTCTCCTATTGTAAATCTTGAACTCCATAAAAAAATATTTTTAGAGTTTGTGGCAAGCATTTAACTTTAAAAACAGGTTCATACATAGTTCAATTTAAAGGATCAGAAATTACCAACGAATAATAACAGATCCCCAAGTAAATCCACTTCCAAAAGCTGCCAAAACTACTAAATCATTGTCTTTAATTTTTCCTTTTTCCCAGGCCTCGGTCAATGCAATAATTACAGAAGCAGCTGTTGTATTTCCATATTTCATAATGTTATTAAAAACTTGGTCATCTGACAATCTAAATTTCTTCTGAATAAATTGGGCAATGCGAAGATTTGCTTGATGAGGAATTAACATATCAATATCGTCTTTCTCTAAATTGTTGGCTTGAAGGCCTTCGACTATGGCTTCAGAAAATCTAGTTATTGCATGTTTAAATACAAATGGGCCATTCATATAAGGATAGTATGATACATCATCTGGATCATTTTTTTCTAAAATTTCTGGAACCCACCTTTGTGTAGAGGGCCCCTCTAAAACTAATTCTTTTGCATGTTTCCCTTCCGAATGTAGATGAGAAGATAAAATTCCTTTTCCTCCCTCTTCACATCTAGATAAAATTGCTGCTCCTGCTCCATCGCCAAAAATAACCGAAACATTTCTACCTCTGGTAGAGCGTTCTAAACCACCAGAGTGATTTTCTGCACCAATCACTAAAATATTTTTATACATTCCTGTCTTAATAAACTGGTCTGCAACAGACATTGCATAGATAAAACCAGAACATTGGTTGCGAACATCTAAAGCACCAATTGTTGGCATCTCTAAAATGTCTTGTACTTGAACTCCACCTCCAGGAAAATACATATCTGGACTAAGAGTTGCAAAGACTATAAAATCGATATCATCCTTGGTTAAACCAGCTCTTTCTATTGCAATTTTTGATGCTTTAGCTCCCATAACCGCTGTTGTGTCTCCTGATTTAGGATCAATCCATCGTCGTTCTTTGATTCCCGTTCTTTCTTGAATCCATTCGTCTGAAGTTTCCATAAATTCTTTTAAATCGTTATTGGTAACAACATTATCTGGGAGATAATAACCAAGTCCAGTTATTTTAGAATTATACATCATATTTATATTTTTTGGTTTTTTCCTTTTTTGTAATAAGCTAAAATAGGGATAAATTAACGTGATTGCAAAATGATGAGCTATTGCTTAGCTTACTTTTATTGATTCGAAAAAAAGCGACATCGTTAGTAGTTACTTTTCTGGGATTTTACTCATTGCAAATTCTGAAATTGCCGTAATTGATAAAGAAGGGTTAACGCCAGGATTTGCTGAAATAACAGACCCATCACAGACCATCATATTTTGGTAACCAAAGACATTACAATGTTTATCTACCACACCTGTTTTCGCATCTTCTCCCATTACAGACCCTCCAAGAATATGAGCTGTAGTTGTAGTTCCTAAAAGTATGTCTGTAAAATTAGAATAGGAAATTCCTTTTATTTTAGCTCCTACTTTAGTTCCTAAATCAATTGCCTCAGGAATAAATGGATTTGGTTTTTTTCCTTTCTCTGCGATTGTTTTCATGGGTGTAAAAAAGCCTCGCTTTATCTGCAAAGTACTGTCTAGAGTTTGCATAAAGAGAAGAATTGTTGTTTTCTCTGCATATTTTCTAGTGAAGAATGTTTTTAAAATATAAATCGGTTTGGTAATTAGTATACCTAGAACACCTAAAATTCTTAAAATTCGATATTTCCCAGTCACAGTGGGTAGCGACATCATTTTAAAAAAACTAGATCCTTTTGCATACCGAACAGGTTCTAGATGACTATTTTTATCTGTATGTAAAATTGAACCTATTGAGATTCCTTTCGAGTAATCTTTATCGTTGTCTTTTGAAGAAGTAATAGATAATAAAGATTCATTGTTGGTTCTAATGCATTTTCCAACAAGATTAGATAAATTTGGTAAAGAGGTTTCTTTTAGCTTCAATAACAATGGAATAGTTCCCATAACTCCTCCTGAAAAAATAACACCTTTGGTTGTTACACTTTCCTTCTTTTTTTTTCCAATACTAGATTTGTAACTTATTTTATATCCTTTAGAAATATTTTTTTTGTCTAAAGTTTCTACATTAAAAACTTCTTTTTCTGCTAATATTTTAGCGCCTAATTGTTGTGCTAAATACAAATAGTTTTTGTCTAAAGTATTCTTAGAATTAAATCTACAACCAGTCATGCAAGCTCCACAGTGTATGCATCCTTTTCTATCCGGACCTTTACCATCAAAGTAAGGGTCTTTGACTGTTTTGCCTGGTTCTCCAAAAAACACAGCAACTTTGGCAGCTTTAAAATCTTTCTCTTTTTTCAAATCTTTAGCAATCTCTTTTATTAACAAATCAGAATCATATAACTTTGGATTTACAGTAGCGCCTAACATTTTATAAGCTGTTTTATAAAAAGGTTTTAAAACCTTTTGCCAAGGGTTTAAGTTTGCCCAACTTCCTGTTATAAAAAAATCATCTTTTGGAATCGGGAGTGTATTTGCATATGTTAGAGAACCTCCACCAACTCCTACTCCGGAAAGAACTGTTACATGATTTAAAAATGTCATTTTAAAAAAACCTCGAAATTTGAACTGAGGCAACCACAACCATTTTTTTAAATTCCAATTTGTTTTTGGAAAATCAGTAGCATTGAACCATTTCCCTTTCTCTATGACCAAAACTTTGTATCCTTTTTCAGACAAACGAAGCGCACTTACAGCACCACCAAAACCACTTCCAATAATTACATAATCATACTTTAAATTCATCTTAAAACATTGAGTAAGTTGCTCTCTTTAAAAGTAACAATAATTTAGAGAATAAAATAATTTCTGTCATCTTGTCATAAAATACGCTTTGGTATTTTATTTGAATACTGTTATGTACTTAATAACTAATAAAATAAAATATAAATAAAATGGCAAAAGGAAACATTAATGTATCTGTTGAAAATATTTTTCCACTGATCAAAAAATTCTTGTATTCTGATCACGAAATCTTTTTACGTGAACTTATTTCTAACGGAACAGATGCAACCTCTAAACTAAAACACCTCATATCTATTGGTGAGGCTAAAACTGAATTGGGTGATGTTAAAATAGAAATAAGCATTCAAAAAGAAGCTAAAACAATCACAATTAAAGATCAAGGTTTAGGAATGACCGCAGATGAGGTTGAAAAATACATCAATCAAATTGCATTTTCTGGTGCTGAAGAGTTTTTAGACAAGTACAAAGACAATGAAGCAGGAATTATTGGTCATTTTGGATTGGGTTTTTACTCTGCATTCATGGTAGCAGAAAAAGTAGAGATTATTACAAAGTCTTTCAAAGATGCTCCAGCAGCTCATTGGACATGTGATGGGTCTCCTGAATACACATTGGTTGAGCATGACAAATCTGACAGAGGTACAGAAATTATTTTACACGTTGCAGAAGATTCTTTAGACTTTCTAGAAGAAAGTAAAATTGAAGGCTTATTAAACAAGTACAATCGTTTTAACCAAGTACCTATTAAATTTGGAACGAAAGAGATTAACGATCCAGCCTTTACTCCAAAAACAACCAAAGACAAAGAGGGGAAAGAAACAACGGAGCCACACAAACAAATTACGGTAGATAAAATTATTAACAATACAGAACCTGCATGGACTAAAAAACCTGCTGATTTAGAAAAGGAAGATTACGACAATTTCTACAGAGAATTGTATCCGATGCAATTTGAAGAATCTTTGTTTCATATTCACTTAAACGTGGATTATCCTTTTAACTTGACAGGAATTTTATTCTTTCCTAAGTTAAGTCCAAACATGGACATGCAAAAGGATAAGATTCAGTTATATCAAAACCAAGTTTTTGTAACGGATAACGTTGAAGGAATCGTACCAGACTTTTTACAAATGCTTAAAGGAGTTATTGACTCTCCGGACATTCCTTTAAATGTATCTCGTTCCTATTTACAAGCAGATGGAGCTGTTAAAAAGATTTCAGGTTATATTACTAAAAAAGTAGCCGATAAATTAGCTTCTTTGTTTAAGAAAGATAGAGCTGATTTTGAAAAAAAATGGAATGATATTAAAGTAATTATTGAATACGGAATGTTGTCTGAAGACAAGTTCTTCGACAAAGCTAAGAAATTTGCTTTGTATCCTACTGTTGATGACTCTTATTTCACATTTGATGAATTAGTAGAAAAAACAAAAGAGGCTCAAACAGACAAAGACGGAAATCACGTTATTTTATATGCTGCAAATAAAGATGCTCAACATAGCTATATTCAAGCTGCTAAAGACAAAGGATATGAAGTATTACTTTTAGACTCTCCGATTATTTCGCATTTAATGCAGAAATTAGAAGGTGGAGATGGAAAAGTGAAGTTCACAAGAGTAGATGCTGATCATGTAGATAATTTAATTAAAAAAGACGAAACTGTAATTTCTAAATTATCTGATGAAGAAAAAGAAAAATTAAAGCCAATTATTGAAGCTGCTGTTCCAAAAGAAACGTACACAGTGCAATTAGAAGCAATGGATTCTTCCTCTTCTCCGTTTATAATTACAGTTCCAGAATTTATGCGTAGAATGAAAGAAATGCAAGCTTCTGGTGGTGGTGGAATGATGGGAATGGGAAATTTTCCAGACATGTATAATTTGGTTGTAAATACAAATCATGAATTGGTAGGACAAATACTCCAAACCAAAACAGAAAAGAAACAAAGTCGTTTAATTTCTCAAGCTTTCGATTTGGCAAAATTATCTCAAAACTTGTTACATGGAGAGGAGTTAACGAATTTTATCAAACGTTCTTACGAATTGATAAAATAGAAGACCACAGAAGTATTAGACACTGTAAAAAAGCCTCTTTGTGAATCACAAAGAGGCTTTTTATTGGTTTCTTATACAACTTTTAAAGGTATAAAATACAATTATTTTTTACGAGTTGTCACTGACACTTTCGATGTTAATTCTTGACCATTAACCGATAAATTCATGTTCATTAAAGTTTCTAGGGGTATACCAGAAGTTCTATCTATCTTTATATTACCTGTTATTTTTCCGTCGGCCATTCCAGAAACATCACCAGATAAATCTAATAAAATAGTCTCTTTTAAAATAGATGTAACGGTATATAGAAAGTCCATTTTCATTCCCTTTTCATCCTTAGACATTGTCCAAGTACTCCCAACTTTTACAGCCTCTTTGGGGTAAACAACATTGCTAGACTGATTGGCGATGTCTTCCATGCCAGGAACATTTGGTTCTACAACTGCTTCTGTAATTTCACCTAGGTTATTTCCTTTGGTTAAAACCACAGCTTCTAACATTGGTCCCATTTGAGTTTTCATCATTTTACCAGCTTCATCTAACTCATCGTCACTTTTAGAAGAATCAAAACTAATTATATTTCCACCTTGCAACATGTCCATGGAGATTTTTGTAAATTTCATTTCACTTTCGTAATTTTCTCCTTTTGCATCTATAATTTTCATACCCATGTCTATGGACATTCCCATAGACATCATGGTACCCATTTCTTGGGACATATTCATAGAAACAGAGTAGCTTACTCCTTTTTCATAATTTAAACGAAGTAATACTGGGTCTTGAGCTGAACTGATAGTAGCTGAAATAACTAAAAATAAGACGACTAATTTTTTCATTGTTTTGATTTTTTTAAGGGTATTGATTTATGATTAGTGAATATTAAAAACGTCCATTAAATAGGAATGTTTCTAACTATTATAATAAAATTATTGTTTTAGTAATCTTGGTGTACATTCCAAGATTCTAAAATTTCTTTTAAGGTTTTAATAAACATTCCACCCAAAGCACCATTTACAACTCTATGATCATAAGAATGGGAGACAAACATTTTTTGTCTTATTCCGATAAAATCTCCTTCAGAAGTTTCTATAACTGCTGGAACTTTACGGATAGCTCCTAATGCTAATATAGCAACTTGTGGTTGATTGATAATTGGTGTTCCCATCACAGAGCCAAAACCGCCCACGTTGGTAACAGTATAAGTTCCATCTTGAATTTCATCTGGCTTTAAAGCATTATTTCTTGCTCTATTGGCCAAATCATTTACAGCAGTTGTCATACCTACTAGATTTAGCTGATCAGCATTTTTAATAACAGGAACTATTAAATTTCCGTCTGGTAATGCAGCAGCCATCCCTAAATTTATATGTTTCTTTTTAATAATAGTATCCCCATCTACCGCTATATTTATCAAAGGATATTTTTTAATAGTAGCTGCAATTGCTTGCATAAAAATGGGTGTAAAAGTTAATTTCTCGCCTTCTCTTTTCAAAAAAGCATCTTTTACATTGTTTCTCCATTTTACAATATTGGTAACATCAATTTCTATAAATGATTGAACATGGGCAGAAGTTTGAACAGAGTCTACCATGTGTTTTGCAACTAGTTTTCCCATTCTAGTCATCTCAATAATTTCATCACCACCATTTACAGAAATTGGTGTCGATTTTGGTACTTTTTGATCTAGAGTTTGCGCTGAAACAGGAACAATATTTGTAGTTGATTGAAGATGATTCTCTCTATTTTCAATGTATGAAAGAATATCATCTTTTGTAACTCTAGCATCTTTACCAGAACCAGTAATTGTATCTAGTTCTGTAAATGATATGCCTTCAGTTTTTGCAATATTTCTAACGAGAGGTGAATAGAATTTCACTGAATCAATGTTTTTAGAGTCAGGGATAGAAACTACCTCAACAGCTTTTTCTATTATTTTTTCTACTTCAATAATTTGAGACTCCTCGATAGAGCTAGGGGTATTTTCTATTTTAGCATCAGAAGATTCTCCTTCAATTTCTATAACAGCAATGGTTTCACCTACTGCAACAACATCATCTTTTTGGTACAAAAGTTCTACTAACGTTCCTTCTACCTCACTTGGTACTTCAGAATCTACTTTATCTGTTGCAATCTCTACCACAGCCTCATCAAGTTCAATTCTATCACCAACCTCTTTAAGCCAAGCAGTAATGGTTGCTTCAGCAACACTTTCACCCATTTTAGGTAACTTTAACTCAAATCTTGCCATTTGTAATTGATTTATAGATTGCAAAAGTACTAAAATTCGTTGATATTATTCATGTTTTTAAACCTGAAAATAAATAAAAATAAAAATTCATACTTACATTATTCGTAAAAAAATAAAAAATATAAGTTTTTAAATTACATAATTACTATTTATTATGACTAAATAACAATAATTCAATAATTTATTAAATCCAATCTATTGGTTTTGATAAAACTTTTAAAAGTGCTTCTTCTTTAGAGTTTTTTATAGTTTGGTGGTTATAGACCCACTGAACATGAGGTGGTAATGACATTAAAATGCTTTCTATTCGTCCGTTTGTTTTTAACCCAAATAAAGTACCTCTATCATGAACTAAATTGAATTCTACATATCGTCCTCGTCTTATTTCTTGCCAATTCTTATGAGCTGAGGTAAACTTAAGTTCTCTTCTTTTGGCAATAATTGGCAAGTAGCTTTCTAAAAAATGATTTCCTACTTCTGTCACAAAATTAAATCTATCTTCAATTGAAAATTCGTCAGTTTCTTTTAAGTAATCAAAAAATATACCTCCAATTCCGCGCGCTTCATTTCTATGTGAATTCCAAAAATAGTCGTCACAGTTCTTTTTAAACTTTCGATAAAATTCTGAGTGATAGGGATCGCACGCGGCCTTACAGACTGTATGAAAATGAATGGCATCTTCTTCAAATAAGTAATAGGGAGTTAAATCTTGACCGCCACCAAACCATTGTTTGACAATTGCGCCTGCCTCGTTATACATTTCAAAATAACGCCAATTGGCATGGACAGTTGGTAAGAAAGGATTTTTTGGATGCAAAACCAAGCTCAAACCACATGCAAAAAAGTGGCCTTCTTTTACTTGAAATTGATTTCTTAATACTTCTGGTAATTCTCCATGAACGGCAGATATATTTACTCCTCCTTTTTCAAAAATAGCGCCATTTTCAATCACACGAGTTCTTCCTCCACCACCTTCTTTTCTTTTCCAAATGTCTTCTTTAAACTTTGCAAGTCCGTCTACTTCTTCTAATTTAGAGGTTATGGTTTCTTGTAAATTCTCTATGTAATTATAAAATTGATTTTTCATTCTCTTTTTTTAATAACTCTATAGTTTTAAGTGATGCTGCTGTTACGGATAAGGGTAAAACAATAATAATCCCTATAACTGGGATGAACAAACAGGCCATGAAAATGATTCCATTTCCGATAGAATAGCCTTTATTTTTTTGAATAAAATTAATGCTATTTTTATAGTTCAAATGCCTTTCTAAAGTATAATCCATATTTCCAAACCCTGCATAATATGCTTGTAATAAAATCAAAAAAACTGTAGAAAATATATTTACAAAAGGAAAAAGTTTTAAGAGTAATATAGGAATTGTAAGTACTATTTCTTTTCCTAAGTTTCTAATATTTATTCTAATACCTCTCCACAATTGTTTTTGAAAAGTAGTGTTTCTGTAATTGTAATGTAATTCTCCATTGACATGGATTTCTATTTTTTCTGAAACAGCACTCATAAATGGTGCTGACAGTGCTAAAATTATATACTTATACAAAATCAACCCAATTGCGATAATAAAAATCCCTCCTAGAATAGAAGTGATTGTTGCAATGGTTTCTTTGCCCCAATTCCACATCCACATTTTAGCTAAAATCTGGCCGATAGAATCTGAAAAAGTATATGCAGCAGAACCAATAGATATAGCAGTACATAGACTAATTACAACGGGAATTATAAAATAGTTCCAAAGTTTTAATTTGGATAGTAAACTAAAAGCACTTTTGTATGCTCTGATTCCTGAAAGTATATTCTTAATCATCCACCTATATTTGCGTTAGCGATTGAAATGACATCCTTTTATGAGTATCCGAATAAAAGATAAAATGGAAAGCGCGCCCTTTGGGGAACGCCCAAATTATAATTTATGAAACTTTATATTCTTTTACAGCATCTACAAATGCTTTTGCGTTCTCTAGAGGAATGTTCGGTAAAATTCCGTGACCTAAATTTACAATGTATTTGTCTTTCCCAAATTCGTTGATCATCTGATGCACCATTTTCTTAATTTGAGCGGGTGGTGATAATAATCTTGATGGATCGAAATTTCCTTGCAAAGTTATTTTTCCGCCTGATAGATAACGTGCATTTCTTGCAGAGCAAGTCCAATCTACTCCCAACGCAGAGGCCCCTGATTTAGACATTTCATTTAAAGCAAACCAGCATCCTTTACCAAAAGCAATTACGGGTGCATCTTCTTTAAGTGCATCTATTATTTGCTGAATGTATTGCCAAGAAAATTCTTGATAATCTACTGGTGATAGCATGCCTCCCCAAGAATCAAAAACCTGAACGGCATTGACTCCTACAAAAACTTTTGCTTTTAAATATGCAATAGTGGTTTCTGTTATTTTCTGCAACAATTGATGGGCTGCAATTGGGTTTGTAAAGCAGAATTCTTTTGCTTTGTCAAAGTTTTTAGAACCCTGGCCTTGAACCATATAACACAAAATTGTCCATGGTGAACCTGCAAAACCAATTAATGGAATTTCATTATTCAATTTTTCTTTGGTTGCCTTAATTGCCTGGTATACATAGTCTAATTCTACCTGTACGTCTGGTATTATAACATTGTCTACGTCTTGTTGAGTACGAATTGGTTTTGGCAAGTAGGGTCCGAAATCTGGTTTCATTTGCACCTCTACATTCATGGCTTGAGGAATCACTAAAATATCTGAAAATAAAATTGCAGCATCCATGCCGTATCTTCGAATTGGCTGAACTGTGATCTCCGAGGCCAACTCTGGAGTTCTACAACGGGTAAAAAAATCGTATTTTTTTTTGATTTCCTGAAACTCTGGCAAATACCTTCCGGCCTGACGCATCATCCATACGGGAGGTCTATCTACTGTTTCTCCTTTTAATGCTCTTAAAAATAAATCGTTTTTAATCATGATTTGGCTTTTGGTTATTCGCTCTTGGCTTTGGCTACTTGTTCTTCTTATTTTTTATTTGTCATTTTAAACAAACTAAGGAACCTATCATTAGATTAGGGTTAATCCTTGAGCACTAATGACAGTTAATTTACATCTTTGAAACAGCTTTCATTGCTTTGTCTACTGCAATTGTTAATTTTTTCATATCTCTTACAGAAATTGCTGTGGATAAAAACCATGCTTCAAATTGTGAAGGCGGTAAAAACACACCATTTCGTATCATTTCCCAAAAGAAAACCGCAAATTTATCTGTATCAGATGTTTGTGCTAGTTTGAAGTTGGTTACTATTTCTTTTGTAAAAAAAGGGTTCAACATCGAACCAAATCTATTTACAGTTAAATCTACTTTATATTTTTTAGCAGTTTCTAATAAAATTGTTTCTATTTCATTTCCAATTTTTTCAAATTTATGATACGGATTTTGCTTTTTTAATTCGGTTAATGTAGCAATTCCGCCGGCCATGGCAATTGGGTTTCCACTTAATGTACCAGCCTGATACATTCCTCCTAATGGCGCAACTTGTTCCATGATTTCATTTCTCGCACCGTAAGCTCCTACAGGAAAACCACCTCCTATTACTTTTCCTAAACAGGTAATATCTGCAGTAACTCCTAAAACTTCTTGTGCACCTCCAAATTTAGATCGGAAACCAGTCATTACTTCATCTGCAATTAGTAGGGCTCCTTTTGTTTTTAAAAAGTCTTTTAATTCTTTTAAGAAATTATGCTGTGGTATGACAACTCCCATATTACCACAAATTGGTTCTATAATTACAGCTGCTATATCTGAGTGTTCGTCAAAATGTTTTTTTATACTTTCTAGGTTATTGTATTCTGCAATTAAGGTATTTTTTACGGCCTCTTCAGGAACTCCTTTAGAGCCTGGTATACTTAGCGTTGCCAGACCAGAACCGGCTGCCACTAATAATGAATCTTGATGTCCATGATAACACCCAGAAAATTTGATAATTTTGTCTTTTCCTGTAAATGCTCTTGCCAAACGAACTCCGCTTATAACTGCCTCTGTTCCGGAGTTCACAAAACGAACTTTATCCATTTCTGGAAAAGCATCACAGACTATTTTTGCCAATCTAATTTCGTTTTCTGTTGAAGCTCCAAACGAATAGCCGTTCTTTAATGCTTTTGCAACTCCTTTTTGAACTTTTTTATGACGATGTCCAATAATCATTGGTCCATAAGACAAAACTAAATCTAAATATTCATTGCCATCAACATCAATAATTTTGCTTCCTTTTGCTTTTTTAATAAACAATGGATTGCCACCTACAGAGGAAAATGCTCTTACAGGAGAATTTACGGCTCCTACAAGATTTACCAATCCCTTTTTGTATAGTTTTTCTGAGTTTTTGAAATTCATTTTTTAAGTTATATCTACTATTGAGGTTCTTACATGCTAAGAAAGAACAGGTCAATTCTTTTTGTTTCTTTTTGAGAATTCTAAATTGGCAATATCATGTGCTAAATTTTATGCATTTAATATTCTTGCAGCTTCCTTTGCAAAATAAGTAATAATGATATCTGCTCCTGCTCTTTTCATTGACAATAAACTTTCTAACATTACTTTTTCACCATCAATCCAACCTTTTACTGCTGCTGCCTTTACCATTGCATATTCTCCACTTACATTGTAGCAAGCAATAGGTCTGTCAAAATTATTCTTCAAATCACGAATAATATCTAAATATGACAGTGCTGGTTTTACCATTAAAATATCGGCTCCTTCTTGATCATCAAAAGTTGCTTCTCGCATTCCTTCATCTCTATTTGAAGGGTCCATTTGATATTTTTTTCTATCACCAAAACTTGGTGAAGAATCTGCAGCATCTCTAAAAGGGCCATAAAAAGCGGATGCATATTTTACAGCATATGCCATAATTGGCAAATTGACAAAGCCAGCATTATCTAGAGACTCGCGAACCATGGAAATTGTTCCATCCATCATTCCTGAGGGAGCCACCATATCTGCCCCTGCTTTTGCATGCGAAATTACTTGTTTTGCGATGTTTACTAAAGTGGCATCATTGTCTACATCATTGTTATGAATAATACCGCAATGACCATGGGATGTATATTCACAAAAACAAACATCTGTTATCACATATAAACTTGGATAGTTCTTTTTGATAAAACGAATTGCCTGCTGAATAATTCCGTTATCATTCCAGGTTTCTGTTCCTTCCTCGTCTTTATTTGAAGGGATTCCAAACAATAAAACTGCTGGAATTTTTAAAGAAACAACTTCCTCTAGCTCTTTGCTGATGCGGTCTAAAGAAAAACGTTTGATACCAGGCATTGAAACAATTTCTTTTTCAATATTCTCACCTTCTTCAATAAAAAGTGGGTATATAAAATCGTCGACAGATAATTTAGTTTCTCTTACTAACCTTCTGATTCCTTCTGATTTCCTTAACCTACGAGTTCTATACATTTTTAAATATTTATTTTGAAAAATGAGTGTTGACTAATTCTAAAATACTATCTACACTGGGTAAATTGGATACCTGAACATTTTTAAAATGTTTTCTTGCTTGCGCTGCTGTTGTCTCTCCAATACAGAAAGCAACTTTATTTGTACTGTTTTTTTGCAAATAACTATCAATCCCAGAGGGGCTAAAAAATAAAACTCCTGAAACTTGATCATTAATTTTAACTGGACTAAACATTGTTTTATAGGCTTCTACTTCATTTACAACAACTCCATTTTCTTTTAAATAAGATGGCAAAGTATCTAATCTAAGATCACTACAGAAGTAGGTTACTTCTTTCTTTGTCAATTCAGTTGATAAATATTCTCCTAGTTTTAATGCATTTTTCGCAACATGGGCAACTTTACCAATTCTATTTTCAATCAGCTTTTTTGTTCTTCTACCGACGCAAAATATGTTCTTAAAATTCATTTCATCTTTTGTAAAAGAATTTAATAGAGCCTCTACTCCATTCTGACTTGTGATCACAACATTTTCAATTTCATTTTTCATCACCTTTGGTGGTATTCTATTGAAACGAATTTTAATAAAATCGCTATCACTCACTCCAATTGCATGAGATAATGTTTCTTTTTGGAGCTCAGAAAGTTTTTTAGTTGAATAAATATCGCCGATGTTGGTAATTCGCTCATCTTCTTCAGACATTAATTCTTTTCCTCCTCTATTTATTACATAATCTGCACAATCTTTAGCCAAATAATCATGGCTTCCAACTTTTGCAGTTTTATTGACTGTAATTTTTTTAGAACCGTCTTTATTTAACAAAACACCTTTGAAGTTTATTTCTTCTGTTTTTCCGTCTATGTAGGCCAAAGCTCCTATTGGGGCAGTACAACCTCCTTCTAACAGATGTAAAAATTCACGTTCTATATTGGTACAAATTTCTGTTTCTCTATGATTTAATTGCTCACATGCATCTATAGAATAATCATCTTCCTGTAAGCATGTGATCATAATTGCACCCTGTCCTGGTGCAGGAATCATCCAAGAAAGTTTGATTGCTTCTGTTGGTATTTTTCCAAGACGATACAAGCCTGCTGTCGCAAAAATAGCACCATTCCAACTTTCACTATTTTCTAGTTTTTCTAGACGAGTGTTTACATTTCCTCGCAAACCAACTACTTTATGAGTTGGATAGCGGTTTAACCACATTGCTTTTCTTCTTAAACTTCCTGTAGCAATTATCCCATTTGGCTGTCCAAAAAATTCTTCTGTACCTTTTAAAACTAAAACATCTGAATAATCATCTCGTTTTAGAACAGCAGCTTGCATGATTTTTTCAGGTAAAACGGTGGGTACATCTTTCAAAGAATGAACTGCAATATCAATTTTTTTATGAAGCATTGCAACGTCTAAGCTCTTTGTAAAAACACCTGTTACTCCAAGTTCATAGAGCGGCTTGTCTAAAACAATATCACCCAAGGATTTGATAGGAACCAACTCAGACTCATATCCTAACTCTTTTAACTCATTTTTCACTTTATTGGCCTGCCAAAGCGCCAATTTGCTATCGCGAGTTCCTATTCTTATTATTTTCTGCATGGAGTTTTAATTAAGATTTGAAAACCTTATTGATTACTTGAAGGCTTTGAGAAACTGAAGTTTCTTCGTCTTTTAAATGTTTGACAAACTGTGTGGTTATTTTTTGAATAAAACGTGAGGTTAAAATTTCCGCTTGACTTTCGTCGAAATGAGCTATTTTTTTCTTCTGAAAATTAATTTCATCGTTTTTTATGTTTTCCAATGATTTTTTTAAAGCCGCTATCGCTGGTGTAAATCTTCTGTGATTGAGCCATTCATTAAATTCTGCTTTGTGAGTTTCTATAATGGCCTCTGCAAAAGGGACTTCTAGTTGACGCGCAGTTAGAGTTTCATCTGTTATTTTAGAAAGCTCGTCAATGTTTACAAGAGAAACATTTGTATTCTCAGTTACCTCTTTTTCCACATTCTCTGGCATTGACAAATCTAAAATCAACAATTCTTTGTGCATACCAATATGCTCTTTTGTAATTGTAGGTTTGTCTGAGCCTGTAGAAACTATTAAAACAGCTGCTTTTTCAATTTCTTCTGATAAATTCTCAAAAACAGCTTTCCTTATAAAAGTGTGCTCTTTTACAAACTCATTTGTTTTTTCTTCAGTTCTGTTGATCAAGCAAACTGATTTGTTATGCGTATACTCAGCTAAATTTTTACAGGTATGTTTTCCCATTTTACCCAAGCCAAAAACTAAAATATTTTTTGAATTGTAATCTGGTAAATTTTTTATTATGTATTGAACAGCTGCATATGAGACAGAGGTTGTACCAGAACTTAATTTTGTTTCATTCTTAACCCTCTTGCTCGCTTGAAGAACAGAATTTATCAATCTTTCAGAATATGCATTTGTAGCCTTTAGGGATTTCGCGAGATTGAAAGATTTTCTTAATTGACCAACTATTTCGTAATCTCCTAATATCTGACTCTCTAAACCGGTGCCAATTCTGAATAAATGATGAATTGCTTCTTGATTTTTATAAATGTTAGAAACCTTTGCAAATTCTTGAATTGAACCCTCTGAAAATTCACATAACAATTCTATTAACTGACAAGGTCGTTCTGCGAAACCACTAATTTCTGTTCTGTTGCACGTAGAAATTATAAAGACACCTTTAAAGCCTTTTTCTTTTGCTAGTTTTAATAAAGAGGATTGATTTTCTTTGGTTAAAGAAAATTTTCCACGGGTGTTGACATCTGCTTTTTTGTAACTAACTCCAATATTGTAAAAGTCTTCTTGCCTCTCTTCTTGCATATTTTTCTAAAAGTTAGTCAAAAGTAAAACCTTCATTTAGAAAAAAATGTCGCTAAAAGTACTTTTTATATCGCTGTATGTTTTTTATAAACATTTTAACAAAAAAACACATGAAAAGTATTATTTTTGCTAAGAATTTAAGGTTTTTTATGATTTTTATATAGAATGATTCTAAATAGAAACAATCTTTAAAAAAAGGATATTTATGTTTAAAAATGTCGGAGAAAGTACTTTTGAGGAAATTGTCTTAGAAAAGGGATTTTATGTCCTTCATTTTCAGAATGAAAGCAAAGAGATTCAGAATTTTGAAAGAGAGATTAGCAGTACTTTTATTCAAATTCATTTTTGCTTGAGAGGAAACTCTAAATTTTTATTCAACAATGGGTCTTATTCTTTTGATGTTACTGACAATAGATCTATTTTATTATACAATCCGCAAAGAACATTGCCTATTAATTTAGAAATTCAACCAAAAACTACATTGGTATCATTGTTAATTTCTATAGAAAAATTTCACGCTTTATTTTCTAAAGAATCTGGCTATATCCCTTTTTTGAGTGATGAGAATAGCAATAAAAAATATTATGATGATACAGAAATAAAGCCAAGCGTTTCACTTGTTTTACAACAGATCATCAATTCTAACAGCAACAGTTCCATTAGAGATTTATATGTAAAAGGAAAAGTTTATGAATTATTAAGTCTTCATTTTCAAAAGGAAGAAAATACCGATGGTGAATACTGTCCTTTTTTAGTTGATGAACAAAATGTTTTAAAAATTAGAAAGGCAAAAGAAATTATCATCTCTAGAATGGCAGAACCTCCAAGTTTACAAGAATTAGCTGCAGAAATAGGTCTAAATTTAAAAAAATTAAAAGAAGGTTTTAAACAAATTTATGGTGATACTGTCTATAGTTTCTTGTTTGATTACAAAATGGAACATTCAAGAAAGTTACTAGAGAGCAATCAATTTAATGTAAATGAAGTTGGTTTACAAGTTGGGTACAGTACTGCTAGCCATTTTATAGCAGCCTTTAAGAAGAAATTTGGCACAACCCCAAAAAAATATGTAATGAGTTTAAATACATAAACATTTGTCCGTTGAAACAATTAACACACTACGACATACAAAATGAGGACAAACAATTTCCAATTACAATTGTTTGTGATGCCATTAGAACTCCAGAAAACATAGGAATGTGTTTTAGAATTGCTGAAAGTTTTGGTGTGCAAAAAATCTATTTGCATGAAAACTCTCCAACAATCGAAAATAAGATTGTGAAAAAAACTGCCAGGAATACAATCCATCAAATTACACATGATATTTACACTGATTTCAATGAAATTATCCATCAATTAAAAGAGGAGGGCAATTCAATTATTGGCATAGAAATTACTGATAAAAGTATAAATATTCAAGATTTTCATTTTAAAAATCATGAAAAAATCGTCTTACTTTTGGGAAGTGAAAGAAATGGAATTAAAAATACAAATCTTTTAGACAAAACTATTGCAATTCCTATGTATGGTAAAAATTCATCTATGAATGTCATACATAGCTTAGCAATAACTTTGTATGAGGTTACCAATCAAATAGTAAATAAAACACAAACTGATTCAATTTAAAAAATATTAAAACTCAGAAACTCATTTTAAATGAAAGGAATTTTACTAAATAATTTAGGATCTCCAGATTCTACAGAAACCAAAGATGTAAAAAAATATTTGGGTGAATTTTTAATGGATGAACGCGTAATTGACATTCCTTTTTGGAAACGCTGGATACTTATCAAAGGAATCATTTTAAAAATAAGACCAAAAAAATCAGGAAATGCTTACAAAAAAATCTGGTGGAAAGAAGGTTCTCCTTTGGTTGTAATATCAGAAAGGTTTACAAAAAAAGTAATCAAAAAAACAGATATTCCTGTCGAATTGGCCATGCGCTATGGTTCTATGAGTATGGAAAAAGGTATTGAAAATTTAATAGAAAAAGGTGTTACTGAAATATTTTTAGTTCCTTTATACCCTCATTATGCCATGTCATCATACGAAACTGTTGTTGTCCAAGCAGAAGAGATCTTAGCCGCAAAGTATCCGCAAGTAACATTAGATACATTGCCCCCATTTTACAACAAACCAGACTACATTAAAGCGATGAGTGATAATATTTCAAATCACCTTAAAGGGTTTGAGTATGATCATATTTTGTTTTCATATCATGGGATTCCTGAACGTCATATAAAAAAATCAGACCCGACAAAAAGTCACTGTAAATTAGATGGGTCTTGTTGCGAGCGTAATTCTGTAGCACATTACACTTGTTACAGACACCAGTGTTTTGAAACAACAAAAGGAATTGCAAAATTTTTAGATTTGAAAGAAGGAACCTACAGCAACTCTTTTCAATCACGATTATTAAAAGATCCTTGGCTAAAACCCTACACAGATTTTGAATTAGAAAAATTTCCATCAGAAGGAAAAAAGAAACTAGCCGTAATCACACCTGCTTTTGTTTCTGATTGTTTGGAAACTTTAGAAGAAATTGCAATGGAAGGAAAAGAAGATTTTTTAGAAGCTGGTGGAACAGATTATAAACACATACCCTGTATGAATGACAATGATGATTGGGTTGATGTGATGGTCTCATGGATTAATGAATGGAAGAATAAGTAAAAAAGATTCCGTTGGAAGTAATTATTTTTTAAAATGAAAACTTAGTAACTTTGAAACTAAATTAAAAAAATGGATTTCTTATACGTAAAGGCTTTACATATTATTTTTGTTATTACTTGGTTTGCGGGCTTGTTTTATATTGTTCGCTTATTTATTTATCATGTTGAAGCAGAAAAAAAAGAGGAACCTGCCAAAGAAATTCTACAAACACAATACAAATTAATGAGTAAAAGGCTTTGGTATATCATTACATGGCCTTCAGCTATTTTGGCGAGTGTATTTGCTTTTTGGATGTTATATAAGAACCCTTACTATCTTCAAATGTCTTGGATGCATATCAAGTTAACCTTTGTTTTTGCTTTGTATTTTTATCATTTTTCTTGTCAAAAAATATTCAACCAGTTGCAAAAAAATATCCTAAAATATTCAGCTTTACAACTTAGAATTTGGAATGAAGTTGCTACTATTTTCCTTTTTGCCATTGTCTTTTTGGTAACGCTTCAAAATGCGATCAACTGGGTATGGGGAGTTGTAGGAATTATCCTTTTTGGAGTTTTAATGATGTTCGCAATAAAGCTTTATAAAAAAGTAAGGGAGAAAAAGAATTGGGATAAAGCTGAAAAAGAAATTTTAGAAGAAAAATAAGCTATCCTTTGATACTCTGTTCGAAAGGAATTCTATTTACAATACTCCTCCCTAAGGTCACTTCATCTGCATACTCTAATTCATCTCCAACAGAAATACCACGTGCTATGGTAGAAGTTTTAATATTAAATTTCTCTATTTGTTTGTATATATAAAAATTAGTAGTGTCTCCTTCCATCGTAGAACTTAAAGCAAAAATTAGTTCTTTTACCTCTCCATTTTCTACTTTGTGTACTAAAGAATCAATCTGTAAATTTTGAGGACCAATGCCTTCAATAGGAGAAATTTTACCTCCTAAAACATGATATAATCCATTAAACTGAGACGTACTTTCTATAGCCATCACGTCTCTAATATCTTCAACAACACAAACAATAGCTGGATTTCGTTTACTATTGCTACAAATATCACACAAAATAACATCAGAAATATTAAAACATTTTTCACATGTTTTGACATCATTTCTTAAATGCAGCAATGCTTCAGTTAAATATTTTGTATTTTCTGACGGCTGTTTTAATAAATGTAACACCAAACGCAAGGCCGTACGTTTTCCTATTCCAGGTAAACGAGAAACTTCATTCACAGCATTTTCTAATAATTTTGATGAAAAATCCATAACTACAAATTTAACTTATTAATGAGAAAGGTATCCTAAAAAAAAGAAAAAAAAGTACTTCTTAGTTTTTAAAGTCTTTATTCATTTATCTAAAAAATATCTTCTAAAAAACATATATTCGTAGATCACAAATGAGTAAATTATAAAAATGAAACCAGCATACATCCTTTTTTTAATTGTCGGCTATTTTAGTGTCTTATTTATTATTTCATACATTACAAGTAGATCTGCAGACAATAAAACATTCTTTAGAGCAAACAACTCCTCTCCTTGGTATCTTGTTGCTTTTGGTATGATAGGCGCGTCTCTTTCTGGAGTAACTTTTATTTCTGTTCCTGGCTGGGTAGAAGGTGCAAATATGAGTTATTTTCAAATGGTTTTAGGATATGTAGTCGGGTATGCCATTATTGGCTTAGTGCTACTTCCACTTTATTATAAGCTGAATTTAACCTCAATTTACACCTATTTACAAAACAGGTTTGGTGAATACTCCTACAAAACTGGTGCAAGCTTCTTCTTGCTTTCTAGAACAATTGGAGCTGCTTTTAGGTTGTTTCTAGTTGCAAATGTATTGCAAATAATCGTCTTTGACGCATATGAAATTCCCTTCTGGTTAACAGTATTCATTACTATTCTATTAATCTGGTTGTATACATTTAAAGGAGGTATTAAAACGATTGTTTGGACAGATACCCTACAAACACTTTTTATGTTAATAGCTGTTGGAATTTGTATCTACACAATTTCTAATGAAATGCAAATCAATAATTTATTTTCTTATATTGTTGATAGCGAATTTTCAAAAATTTTCTATTTTGAAGATATAAATGCGAATAATTATTTTTGGAAACAATTTTTAGCAGGTGCTTTTATTGCCATTGTAATGACCGGTTTAGATCAAGATATGATGCAAAAAAACTTAACATGTAGAAACTTAAAAGATGCTCAAAAAAACATGTTTTGGTTTACCATTGTTTTGGTCATAGTAAACTTTTTCTTTTTAGCTTTAGGTGTTTTATTGACTGACTATGCGCAACAAAATGGCATTGATGCTCATAAAGACGAACTATTTCCAATCATTGCAACTCAAGCAAGTTTAGGGATAGCCACAGCATTATTCTTCTTATTAGGGTTGATTGCTGCTGCCTATTCAAGTGCAGATTCCGCATTGACCTCTTTAACGACCTCTTTTAGTATTGATATTCTAGAAATAGACAAAAACAAGGACACCGAAAAGCAAGAAAAAATTAGAAAAAAAATTCATATTATTTTCTCTTTTGTATTGATTGCAACCATACTTATCTTTAAATACTTTATTGCAGATGTAAGTATCATCGCAAAAATATTCACATTTGCAGGATACACCTATGGACCCTTATTAGGTCTGTATGCTTTTGGAATGTTTACCAAATACAGTGTAAACGATAAAATAGTACCTATTGTTTGCTTAACAGCGCCAATTCTTACTTTTGTAGTTAGCCATTATTCCAAAGAAAAATTAGGGTTCGATTTTGGTTTTTTTGTATTGGTTTTAAATGGTTTTTTTACTTTTATTGGATTATATTTGTTACAACAACAACAAAAAAAATAGGGGTTTTGTTTCGTACTAAAAAGTATGTATCACTTGTGCGATATCAATGTTCCTATAGAAAATTAGAAATTCAATAGGAATTATAGATATATCAACCAAAGAAATGTCAAAAGACTTAAGTAATTACCGAAAATCTTATGAAAAGCAAGAACTTTTAGAAAGTAATTGCCCAAAAAACCCATTAGAATTGTTTAAACATTGGTTTAAAAACGCTGATGAATCTAACAGTGTAGAGGAAACAAATGCGATGACAATTTCTACCATTGGAAAAGACGGATACCCGAAGAGTAGAGTTGTTTTATTGAAAAGATACACTGAAGATGGTTTTATTTTTTATACAAACTATGCATCAGAAAAAGGAAAAGCTATTGCGGCTAACAATCATATTTGTTTGTCTTTCTTTTGGCCAGCTTTAGAACAACAAATTATCATCAAAGGAAAAGCAGAATTTCTTCCTGAAGAGTTCTCTGATGATTATTTTAAATCGAGACCTGAAGGAAGTAAATTAGGTGCTTGGGCATCAAATCAAAGCTCTGTAGTAGCGTCAAGAGAAGAATTAAGTACTAATTTAGAAAATTTTGAAAAAAAATTTAATGGAACTGAAATTTTCAGACCTAAACATTGGGGAGGATATATTGTAACCCCCATTTCTATTGAGTTTTGGCAAGGAAGGCCTAACAGAATGCATGACAGAATTAGATATTCTTTAGAACAAGATTTTTCTTGGAAAATAGAAAGATTAGCGCCATAAATTTTTATATTTACGATTGAACAATTAAAATTGGATGAAAACTTTATATATCGTTAGACATGCAAAATCTTCTTGGGAATATTCTGGGATAAAAGACATAGACAGACCTTTAAAAAAACGGGGGATAAAAGATGCGCATTTAATGTCTAAATTCTTGTTTAAAAAAATTAATCGACCAGATGTTTTTGTTTCTAGTAGTGCAAACAGAGCGCTTCATACATCAGTTATTTTTTGTGAAAATTTTCAATATCCTTTATCGAACCTTAAAATAAAAAAACAGCTATACAGCTTTAGTGACGGTTATTTAGTAAAGACAGTAAATGCATTAGATGACAGTTTTAACTCAGCAATTATTTTTAGTCACGATCATGGGATCAACACTTTTGTAAATAAGTTTGGTAGTAAACCTATATCTCATGTAACTACCTGTGGTGTTATAGGTATTCAATTCGATGAAAAGCATTGGAAAAACATTAAAAAAGGGAAAACTTTCATGGTAGAATTTCCTAAAAATCATAAATAGAATAGTTTGTTAGAAATTAAAAAATACGGTGCTATCGATATTGGTTCAAATGCTATTAGACTCCTTATATCTAATGTCATTGTCTCTGATGAGAAAGAGCCTAAATTTAAAAAATCCTCATTAGTTCGTGTCCCAATTCGTTTGGGAGCAGATGCTTTTACCAGTGGAATTATTAGCGAGCAAAACGTCAGAAGAATGATTGATGCCATAGAGGCTTTTAAGTTATTAATGAACGTACATGGAGTTAAAACATATAAAGCGTGTGCAACTTCTGCAATGAGAGAAGCTAAAAACGGAAGCGAAATTGTAGAAAAAATAAAGGTTCAGACAGGCGTTAAAATCGATATTATTGGAGGAAAAGAGGAAGCCGCTATTATTTCTTCTACAGACTTAAATCAATTAATAGAGGGAAACCATACTTATTTGTATGTTGATGTTGGTGGTGGTAGTACAGAAATTACGGTGTTTACCCGAGGAAAAATAATTACTTCTAAATCTTTTAAAATAGGTACTGTACGTTTACTAAATAATAAAAAGTCTACAAACAAGGAGATTTTTTCCAATGTAGAAAAATGGATTAAGAAAAATACATCTGATTTAAAAAAAGTGTCATTAATAGGTTCTGGGGGTAACATAAATAAATTATTTAAAATGTCTGGTAGAACTGAAGGCAAACCTATTTCATATATCTATTTGAATGCACAATACCAGTTTTTAAAACAAATGTCATTTGATGAAAGAGTGTCTGAACTCAGCCTAAACCCTGACAGAGCAGATGTAATTATACCTGCAACAAAAATTTATTTATCTGCCATGAAATGGAGTGGTGCTAGAAAAATATATGTCCCTAAAATAGGTCTTTCAGATGGAATTATTAAAAGCTTATTTTATAATAAATTTTAAAATAAACGGTTGCTAATTATATAAACTCTGAAATAGAAATGGGTTAAAAACGAATCAAATTTAGTGTCTTAGTTCGTTGTATTTTTCTGGTTTTAGTCTCTACAAATTCATCTACAAAATAAATTTCTTTGGGAATTTCAAATTTAGACAAACTTACATTCATAGTATTTATCTCCTGAGGGTTTCCTTCAATGACTAAAATCAGTTTTTTACCTAATTTAGAATCAGAAATTCCAGCAACAAAAAAACGAGATGCTATAATTTTTGCTAATTTTTCTTCTATTTTCTCTGGATGTAGTTTTACTCCTCCAGAATTTATTACAGTATCAAACCGACCCATCCACTCAAATTGGGTTTCTGAAATTAAAGAAACAATATCATTCGTAAAAATAATTTTATTCGAAACTTTTGGTGCATTAATCACTAAACAATCCCTTTGATCTTTATAAATTTCTATGTTTGGCAAAATTTTATAGTAAGAATTTTCTACATGAGTAGAATTCATTTTTTTTAAATTATTTAACTTTTTAACGGCAATATGAGTTATTGTTTCAGTCATTCCATAAGTAGCAAAAACAACACAACAAGAATGTTGAATTTTCTGCTGTAAATTTGGTGAAACAACCCCTCCTCCAACAATTAAAGTCTTTATTAAGTTCAAGGAATTAATTGAATGTTCTACTTGCAATGGGACCATTGCCGAAAAATCATACTTTTTTTTAAGGTCTTTTAAAGGATGTATATCTGGATGAACAACATCTAAGTGCCAACCTAAACTCAATGCTCTAATGAACATCATTTTACCTGCAATATAGTTTACCGACAAACATAATAATGCAGAAGTGTTTTCTTTTAAATCAAAATAATCTCCTGTAGCACAAGCAGAATTTATCATGTGCTTTTTTAGCAATTTAATTTCTTTAGGCACCCCGGTAGAACCTGAAGTTTCTACAATAATAAAATCATCATTAGAAAACCAACTTTGTAAAAAAAGGTGAATTTCAAAAGACAATTCTTGGGCATAAATTAGTAATTCTGCATTCGAAGAGAATGAAATCCCATTTAATTTAAAATTTTTGTGAAAATGGTATCGGTTCATTTTTTTAAAATTCTATCATTTTCATCAACAGTATCGGCTTGATGAATCTTCCCAGTCAGCTTCTCTAGCCAATTATTCCATCCATATTTTTTTGAGAAAAGAATTAAGAGTAAAGGGTACAGGACCAATACAGGAAAAAACATTTCCCATCCTACAGAGGGCTCTGAAATATCAACATAAAGCGCATCAGTCTGAAAAACTGTCCAATTTGTAGTGACAAAAAAAGCAGCTATAATGTTATTAACAGCATGTAAACCAAGAGTAAGCTCTGTTCCTTCATCCATTAAGGTAGTTATGCCGTAAAAGAAACCTGTACCAATGTAGAAAACCATAGAAACAGGCCCTAATTTCTCAACTTCTGGATTCGCTCCATGAAGTAAACCAAAACAAACAGAGGTTAGTAGTAATGGAAACCACCTGTTTTTAACTAAAATCCCCAAACCTTGCATAAAATATCCTCTAAATAAAAGCTCTTCAAAAGAAGTCTGAAGGGGTAAAAAAAGACAAGAAACTACAACCAACGTAAAAAAAGGAACCGGATTGAAGTTCCAAACATAATTTTCAGGCGATAAAAAAATTTCGATAATAATTACAATGAGAGCAATGATTCCCCAAGAAATAAATCCAAACCAAAATCGCTTAAAATCTACTGACTTTCTACTAGTAACCAATGACCTAAAAGTTCTTCTATGAATAAATTTAACACCTAAAATAAGTGCTATTAAGCCAAATATAAAAGTAAGAATCATTAAAAAAAGAAAGAGATTTTTGTCTATTCCTAAAGTCATAAAGTTATTTTGAACAGCTGCCTCGAATTCACTCATATTAGCAGAATACCTAATCGCAACTCCTAGTAAGGGTAGTATGCCTATAAACTGCCAGCCAATAAAAATTAATACTATTGTGAAAGCCCAATAATACCATTCGTTATTTCCTTTAAACGCCTGCTGTATGTAATTCATTTTTATATATTAAAATTCCAGTTTTTTTCTGGATGATATTTTAGAGTACCGTTCTTTATCGCAAGTGGACTTGTAAAATTATTCGAAAATAAACCGCCTGTTCCTAATCCCTGTGGTAAACTACTATTTAGAGTATGTGTAAATTGCGCAATTGCATTTAAACCAATATTACTTTCTAATGCTGAAGTTATCCACCATCCACAATTATTTTGTTGTGCCAAATGAATCCATTCTGTGCTTCCCATAAAACCACCAATTAAACTTGGTTTCAAAATGATGAACTGGGGTTTAATTGTTGCCAATAATTTCTTTTTTTCTTGTAAAGAAAATACGCCAATTAATTCTTCATCTAAAGCGATAGGTAGAGGTGATTCTAAACACAATGCTGCCATTTCTTGAACTTGACCTTGCTTGATTGGTTGTTCAATAGAATGGATCTCTAATTCTGATAATTTTTTTAATTTCTCTAGAGCATTCTTTGGATTAAAAGCACCATTCGCGTCTACTCTTAATTCGATTTCCTGCGATGAAAATTCATTTCTAATAGTTCTTAACAACTCAATTTCTGCCTCAAAGTCTATCGCTCCAATTTTCATTTTAATACATGAAAAACCCGTTTCTATTTTATCTTTAATTTGATTTTTCATGAACTCCTTATCCCCCATCCAAACTAGACCGTTTATTGGAATTACTTTTTTCCCCTCTGTAAACAAGGAAGGAAACAATTCAAATGGTGTTTCGCTTCTAAGAGACAAAAAAGCTTGTTCTATACCAAATTGTATAGAAGGAAAGTTACAAAGTTCTTTTAATAAAAAGTCCAAACCTCTTGAAATATTTGCACAAACCCACATGAGTTTATTTTCATAATTATAAACGTCATCTATACTTAAGCCTCTAAATAATCCCGTCTCTCCAATTCCGAGTTTACCGTTTTCTTCTAAAATAAAAAACCAAGTTTCTTTTGTCTTTAGGATTCCGCGTGATGTTCCACTTGGGTTTTTAAAATTTAGAAGGTATTTTTTATAAGTAGCTTTGATCAACTTTTGGGTTCTTTTTTTTCTATAAGTGCTTTAAAATTATTCAAATAAGCTTGGTCTTGCCCTTGAAATGTTTTCTTAAAATATGGATACAAACATGCCATTATATAGGAATCACTTTGACAACTAGAGTTTAGAGTAATCATTGTAACTCCTTTTTTTTCCGTAAAAAGATAGTCATTTCTCTTCAACATGTTTTCAGCATCAAAGAATAGGGTAAGCTTTTCATTTTTCACATAGGCTAAAACTTTTTCTGTCATTGTAATTTCTTGCCCTTGATTGTCAATAATAACTTTATAAACACTTCCAATTTTTCCGGGGTTCTCTTTTATAACCTCAATAGAATTTACTTCTGGAATCCAATATTTCCTATTTTCTATATTATTAAATAAATAAAAAACTTCATCAATTGATTTGTTTACAAAAACTTGAGAACTGTAATTTGTTTCTTTAATCAGTAGACCTGTGAGAAAAAAAACAAGAACAAAAGCTGAGATAATCCCTAAAATTATTTTTATGGTCTTCATACTTATATTTTAAAAGATTTGTGAAATTCCAAAAAGAATAGCAAATAAAAAAGTACTTAAAGCTACTTTTTTTAGTTCACTATCTAAATCTGCAGAAACCGCATTTTGTGCAACTGTTTTTATATTTTTAATCAACGGAATAAAAGCAATTAAAAAAATAAGTTGATACAAGGATTTAAAATCTAAAAAAACATAAATTAAAGCGGAGACTAAAGCTCCTAAAATTAGAAAATAATGATACTTTTTTGCTTTTCGTTTTCCTAATTTAACAACTAATGTATTTTTGTTGTTCTTTTTATCTTCTTCCCTATCTCTTAAATTATTTAAATTTAAGACCGCCGTACTTAACATTCCTATAGAAATTGCAGGTAAAAATATTTTTAAATTAATTTCTTTTGCATACAAAAAATAACTTCCCACAACACTTAATAATCCAAAGAATAAAAACACAAAAACATCTCCAAAACCATTATAACCGTAGGCTGAATTTCCTACAGTATATTTAATAGCTGCAGCAACTGAAGCAATTCCTAATCCAAAAAATAAGATAGAAAAGCCAAAATTATCACTACCAAACACAATATAAATAAGTAACAAAGCGATTGTTAAAGTAAAAATTGTAGTGATTATCATGGCAGACTTCATTTGACTTGGAGTAATTGCTCCAGACGAAACCATTCTTGCTTCTCCTGTTCTATTTTTATCTGAGCCTTTTATACCGTCTCCGTAATCGTTTGCAAAATTTGACAACACCTGAAAACCTATTGTTGTTAAAATTGCTAACCAAAAAGTGCTAGTTGATAATACAGAAGAAGAAGTATGACTTAATTCAGAATGATTATAAAGCACTTGATTTCCTATACTACTTCCAACAATAATTCCTGAAACGGACAAAGGTAAAGTTCTTAAACGAGCTGCTTTTATGTAATTTTTGATCATCATTTTAATAAAAGTCTTGACTATCTTTTTAATGGATGGAACTTTATTCTATAACTGATTTGCTTCAGCAATTAATTCTGCAATATCTTTCACCAGAACCTCCGCTTCTTTCTCTTTAAATTTAACACCATCTGTCATCATTGTATTGCAATAAGGACAACCTGTAGCTATGATATCCGGCTTGGTTTCTAAAGCATCTTCTGTTCTTAAAATATTAATTTCTTTAGTCCCTTTTTCAGCATCTTTAAACATTTGTGCCCCTCCAGCTCCACAGCACAAAGCTGAAGATTTGTTGCGTTTCATTTCTTTTAAATTAACACCTAGTCTCCTTATTAAATTTCTTGGAGACTCATACTCCTCATTGGCCCTTCCCAAATAGCAGGGGTCATGAAAGGTAATTTTTTTACCTTTTAAAATAGTATCATTGATTTTTAAACGACCTTCAGAAATTAAATTTTGTATGAATTGTGTATGATGATAAACTTCATAATTCCCTCCTAAGCTTGGATATTCGTTTTTTAATGTGTTAAATGAATGAGGATCACAGGTAACAATTTTCTTGACATTATACCCATTTAAAATTTCAATATTCATCATTGCTTGCATTTGAAACAAGAACTCATTACCTGCTCTTTTTGCAGTATCTCCTGTTGAAGATTCTTCGGTTCCTAAAACCGCGAAATCAACTTTAGCTTGATGTAATATTTTTACAAATGCTCGAGAAATTTTTTTTGCTCTTTCATCATAACTACCTGCTGCACCAACCCAAAACAATACTTCTGGTTGTTTTTCTTGGGCAATCATATCTGCCATCGTAGGAACGTTCATAATTTAATTCTTTAACTGTTGAAACGTTGATTAATTATAGGAAGAAACTAATTATTCTTCATTTACCCAATTCAATCTATCTTGTTGATTGAATTGCCAAGGAGCACCGTTATTTTCAACATTGGTCATCATCATATTTAATTCTTGTGGTGCAGCACTTTCTTCCATTACTAAATATCTTCTCATGTCTGTTATGATAGACAACGGATCTATGTTTACAGGACATTCTTCAACACAAGCATTACAGCTTGTGCAAGCCCATAATTCTTCAGGTGAAATATAGTCGTTTAATAACTGCTTTCCATCATCAATAAAAACTCCTTTGTTCGCATCTAAATTCCTACCTACTTCTTCTAATCGATCGCGAGTATCCATCATGATTTTTCTTGGCGACAATTCTTTGCCCGTTAAATTGGCAGGACATGCTGATGTACACCTTCCACATTCTGTACAAGTGTATGCATTTAACAATTGCACCCAATTTAAATCTGCAACATCAGAAGCTCCAAATTTTTCTGGAACGGTTTCTTCAGCACCCTCTGCTGGAGTTGCATAAGGATCTGCTTCTGGGTCCATCATTAATTTCACTTCCTTTGTAACGGACTCTAAATTATTGAATTTTCCTTTCAATTCTAAATTTGCAAAATAAGTATTTGGGAATGCCAATAAGATGTGTAAATGTTTTGAATAGAATAAGTAGTTTAAGAAAATTAAAATTCCTAATATATGAGACCACCAAGCACTTCTTTCTATAATATGAAGGGATTCTGTTGAAAAACCATCAAAAAGAGGAACAAAAAATCGACTGATAGGATTTCCTACTCCAGCTTGTTGAAATGGGGTATCAGAAGCATTCATTACTACAAATAAAGTCATTAATATCATTTCAAAATAAAGAATATTATTAGCGTCAGTTTTAGGCCAACCTTTCATTTCTTTGCTAAGAAAACGTTTGATATTTGATATATTTCTTCGGAACCAAAAAATAACAATAGCAACAAAAACAAGGGCTGCTAAAATCTCGAATGTACCAATTAAGAAACCATAAAATCCATTGCCTAAATATCCTTTGAATACTCTATGAGTTCCAAATAAACCATCTATAATAATTTCTAAAACTTCAATGTTTATAATGATAAAACCAAGATAGACAATAATGTGTAAGAAGCCAGATAAAGGTCTTTTCACCATTTTTGATTGCCCAAGAGCAATCATCATCATATTTTTTAATCTTTCAGATTTTTTATCTTTTCTGTTAATGTCTTTACCTAATTTTATATTTCTGTATAACTTGCGAATATTCATTGCAAAAAAACCGAGCCCTATCAATAGTGCTAATGCAAAAAATAAATTTGGAAGGTATTGCATAGTTATGAAGAGTTTTAAGAAATTGGTTATTCGTTAAGTTCTTTATTTTCTGACTGTTTGTCTTTTTTAGGTGTGTATGGTTTTGCTTTTTTTCCAAACAATGAAAAATGTACAAACCTTTTAGGATTTAGCTTCATTTCCCTGAGTAAATCTTCTAATTCTTTAGACATTGCTGCAATATTAGTATACAATTCGTCATCGGTTACCAATTTCCCAATGGTACCTTTTCCTGAATAAATTCCATCTAACATTAAATTAACAGATTTAACGGTTACTTGGGCATTTCTTATAATTTCACCAATATTTGCATTGACTAGGGTGTCTGAAACTTTAGAAAAATTGTCTGTAATTATTTTTGTGTTTTTTATACTTTCTTTCAAATCTAACGAAGTAGAATCTATCATTGTATTTACAGACAGCATTACTTTATTAACTTCTAACAAGGTAGATTCAATATTTTTAACAGAATTTTTTAGGCTTTTTTGTGTTTCTAAATCTAAAACAGCATTCAGGTTTTTAAACAATGAATCAGCACTCACGATTACGCGTTCTAATTTTGTTTGAAGTGGATCTAAACGCTCACCAATAGTTGTAAATAAACTTGATTCGATTTCTCCTTTCAAAGTATCACCAGAAACTGCATTTTCTGAGTCATAATGAGGAATAATTGCTAAATTCGATGCGCTTAGAGGGTTTGGAGAATATATTTTAACAATACTATTTTTAGAAAACATAAAATCCTTTTCAACAGAAAAACGAACTATTAGTTCTCCTCTCTTATCTGGATTTTTATTGAAACTTATCTTATCAATTTTTCCAACTTTCAATCCATTTATAGTAACAAAGCTAGATTTTGTAAGCCCAGCAATGTTAGAGTATTCAACATTAAAGTAACGAGTATTAGTATCAAATAAATTTTGTCCTTTCAAAAAGGAGTATCCCCATATAAATATGGTCGTTATAATGATCGCTATGATTCCTGTTTTTAATTCTTTAGACATGAATTTTATTTTGATAACAAAATTACTAATTTTTTGTTTGAGACCACCAAAACTATTTGATTTTAACAGCCTCTTGAACAGATATTTTCTCACCATCCTTAAAAGCTACGATAAAAGCAGAGGTATATCCTTTAGATTTTGCTGTTTTTAAGGATTTTTTCACTTGTTTGTAGTCTGCTGTATTTCCATAATAATATTTATAAAATTTTCCAACAGAAACCCTCTGCACATTTTTTAACCCCTTAAAATTAAATGACTTAGTTGCTATTTTGTTTTTTCCAGATGCAATTTGAATTTTAAATTCAACAGAATGAACTGCTTTTATTGTAATATCAGTATTAGATATAACGTTTAATTTTAAATTGTGAATGTATTTTAACACTGCCTCTGAAATAGCCCCCGCCATTTGATCTTGTCCCTTTTTAGAATTAAGGTACCTTCCTTCTTTTTTATTTGTTAAAAAGCCCAACTCCACCAAAACACTTGGCATAATGGTTTCTCTTAAAACCTGAAAATTATCTTGCTTTACTTTTCTATTTAATCTTTTTAATTTAAAAGTAAAATTATTTTGAATTAAGCTTGCGATAGCCAAGCTTTTGTCTAAATTTTCTTCTTGTAAAAGAGACAAACCAATAACAGACTCAGCAGAATTTGTATCAAAGCCTTTGTATTTATCTTTGTAATTATCTTCTTTAAATATGACTGCATTTTCTCGTTTCGCAATTTCTAAGTTCTTTTTATTACCTCTTAATCCTAGAACAAAAGTGCCGGCACCATATGCATTTGATGTATGAGAATCACAATGTATAGAGATGAATAAATCTGCTTTTGCCTGATTGGCAACATCTCCTCTTTTCCATAAATTGACAAAAACATCATTTTTTCTTGTATAAAGAACTTTTATGTCTTTCTTAATGGCAAGTTTTTTACCAACAGCTAAAGCTACTTTTAACGCAATGTTCTTTTCTTTATAACCACTTCCTAAGTTTCCAGGATCTTTTCCTCCGTGGCCAGCATCAATGACTATTACGTAGTCTTTTTGAGCAACTATTGATGATGAGCTCATTAAAATAGAAAACCCAATGAAAAAAAGAAAAATAATTTTCACTTTGGTATTAATTTTGTCGTTTTCTTGAAATTTCATCAATAAAATTTAACTAATTTTGGCATCGTAAATTTGGTGCTTCAAATATTGAAGCATATTTTTACCTCAATACAAAAATAGTATTTAAAGCATTGCAAACAAACCGATCATACATTCTTTTATGTTGCTGTATATTTTTAATAGAAATGGGCTTCTCTCAAGATCTTAAATCTAAAAAGAAAATAGAAAATCCTGCCTTCAAAAAAGAAACTACTTCCACCCAAAAAAAAGACAGCATTTATAATGATAAAAGAGAGCTTTTAGCTTTTAAACAAAAAGATACGATTGCAGTAGACTCTATAAAATCGAAAGAGACGATAGAGGATATTATTCTACATGTTGCCAAAGATTATACAATACAAAACGCTAAAGACAAAACGGTTAAACTATATAACGAAGCTCGAATTACCTATACAGATATCGATTTAAAAGCAGGTATAATTATTATTGACTACAAAAAAAATACTCTTTTTGCAAAAGGAATAAAAGACAGTACTAGTTATGTTCAGCTTCCTGTATTTAAACAAGGAAGTGAAGAGTCTGAACAAGATTCTATTCTTTATAATTTTAAAAGTAAACGTGCTTTGATATACGGCTTAAAAACGAAACAAGGAGAAATGTTTACATATGGTAAAAAAACCAAGCGTGTAAATGATTCGACCGTTTTTGTCAGAAAAATAAGGTTTACAACATCAGAAAAAGTCAATCCAGATTATTATATCGCTACAAATAAAGCAAAAATAGTTCCTGGTAAAAAAATAATTGTTGGCCTGAGCAATCTTGTTATAGTAGATATTCCAACTCCTTTGTTTTTACCTTTTGCATATTTTCCAATGAGCGAAACAAGTGTCTCTGGTTTTTTAATTCCTGCCTTTGATACAGGAAGTAGTTCAAGAGGAATTGGTATCCAAAATGGTGGGTATTATTTTGCCATAAGCGATTACATAGATTTAACGGTCTTAGGTGATGCTTATTCCAATGGAAGTTGGGGACTTAGAACATCCTCTAACTATAAAAAAAGGTACCGCTTTAGTGGTTCTTTTAACTTTAATTTTGAAAACAATATTAATGGAATAAGAGGTTTTAATGATTATAGTAAATCGAATAACTTTAATATTAGATGGTCTCATAATCAGGATGCCAAAGCGAATCCAAATTCTAGATTTACAGCTTCTGTCAATCTTGGGAGTAGCAAATTTTTTAGAGAATCTCAAAATCAGTTTAACATCTCTCAAACTCAAACAAACACCCTTAATTCTTCCATAAACTATAGTAAAACATTTGTTGGAACGCCTTTTAACATGAACCTAACGGCCTCTCATCAACAAAATACAAATACAGAAAAAATTACAATGACTCTTCCGTCGTTGACTGTTAATATGAACAGAATTTTTCCTTTTGCAGGAAAAGGTGGCGTTCAAAAAACACCTATTCAAAAAATGGGTTTCAATTATACCATGCAAGGTCAGTATTTGATCAATACTACTGATGATGAATTTTTTACTAGCAAAATGTTTCAAACTGCAAGGTCTGGTGCACAGCACAAAACAGGAACTAACACAAACATTAAGGCCTTCAAATATTTTACACTATCTCCGAGTGTAAACTATGAAGAAACTTGGCAATTTGATTACATTCAAAAAAAATATGACATAACAGAAAACATTGTTGTTACAGATACATTAAGAGGATTTAAAAGCTATAGAGAATACAACGCTGGAGTCAGTTTATCTACAAATATTTATGGTACTTTTAATTTTAAAAAAGGACGTTTAAAAACAATCAGACATACTTTTAGACCTTCTATTTCTTATTCTTACAGGCCAGATTTTAAAGATAAGTACCTCCAACAAGTTCAACAAAGTGCAGATGCTACAGACTTATTAGATTATACCGTTTTTGATCAGGGTATTTATGGGGCACCCTCTTCTGGTTTAAGCAATTCTATAGGAATTTCTTTGAACAATGTTCTGGAAGCTAAAGTAGCTTCAAAAGACCCGGAAAGTGACGAAGAGGATGAAAAAGTGACTATTTTAAATAATTTAAACTTTAGTAGTTCTTACAATATTGCTGCTGATAGTTTGCGATGGTCTCCTGTAAATTTTTCAGCAGGAACTCGATTATTTAAAGATAAAATGGCCGTAAATTTAAGTGGTTCATTAGACCCCTATAAAGTGGTTTCTAATAATGGATACATTTCCAGAATAAATCAATTCAACCCAAATATTTTTAGATTAACAAATGCTAGTTTAACAGCAAACTATTCAATTTCTAGTAAGGATTTTAACAAAGATTCCAAAGGTACATCTAAAAAAAACATAGGAAATGGAGCTCAAAACGGTGCAGATGTTATTGGTGCAGATATAAATCCTACAGATAGATATGGTCAGAGAAAAGCCATCAATAGTGATGAAGAAGATAAAAATAAAGAAACAAAACTATACCAAGCAGATATCCCTTGGTCTGTAAATTTAGCCTATTCTGCAAGTTACAGAAACAACGGTATTGATGGAGGTAGCATAGGTGTTCATAGTATCATGTTTAGTGGTAATTTAGAATTGTCACCAAAGTGGAAAATGGGGTATTCATCTGGTTATGACGTCAAAGGAGGTGCGTTTACATTTTCAAGATTCAATTTTTCTAGAGATTTAGATAGTTGGCAATTTAATTTTAATTGGGTCCCTTTTGGTACAAATTCCTCTTACACCTTCTTTATCGGAATTAAATCATCTATTTTATCAGATTTAAAATGGGACAAAAACAAACCACCAGACCGAAGATTATTCTAATAATTAAGAATTGAATTAATAGTATGAAAAAAATCATAACAACTACCAAAGCCCCGTCACCAATAGGTCCTTATAATCAGGCAGTATTGAGTGGAAATACACTGTACACTTCAGGACAAATTGCTACCAACCCTAAAACAGGGGAAATTGTTTTATCTTCAATCTTAGAAGAAACAAAACAAGTAATGGAAAATCTGAAAGAAGTCTTAGCTGCAGCAGAAATGACATTTGAAAACGTGGTTAAAACATCTATATTTATCTCTGATATGAATAATTTTGAGGAGATAAATACTGTATATGCGAAATATTTTAATGATGAAACGGCACCTGCAAGAGAAACAGTAGAAGTGGCAAACCTTCCTAAATTTGTAAATGTGGAAATTAGTGCTATTGCCATTAAATAACTCTACCTATTACTGATTATAAAAAAACCTGATAGTTAAATAACTATCAGGTTTTTTATATTTTTTTGCTTAGTGGTTATAATGAATCAGCATATTCAATTAAATCTACAATTTTAGTAGAATATCCTATTTCATTATCGTACCAAGAAACTACTTTTACAAAGTTGTCATTAAGAGCAATCCCAGCGTTTGCATCAAAGATTGAAGTACGAGTATCTCCTACAAAATCTTGTGAAACAATTAGATCTTCAGTATATCCAAGAACACCTTTCATTGGTCCGCTTTCAGAAGCTGATTTCATTGCAGCACAAATTTCTTTGTAAGAGGCTGGTTTGTCTAATTTTACGGTTAAATCAACAACAGAAACATCCATTGTTGGAACCCTAAAAGCCATCCCTGTTAATTTTCCATCCATTGCAGGAATTACTTTACCAACTGCTTTCGCAGCACCTGTAGAAGAAGGTATAATATTATGAATTGCAGAACGACCACCTCTCCAGTCTTTCATAGAAGGACCGTCAACCGTTTTTTGAGTTGCAGTTGCAGCGTGAACCGTTGTCATTAATCCTTCAACGATACCAAAGTTATCATTTAAAACTTTCGTTATCGGTGCTAAACAGTTGGTTGTACAAGAAGCATTAGAAAAAATCTTTTGGTCTGCTTTTAATTCTGTGTTATTTACACCCATCACAAACATTGGTGTGTGGTCTTTAGAAGGTGCAGATAAAACAACTTTTTTAGCTCCTGCTTTTAGGTGTTTTCCGGCAGTTTCTTCTGTTAAGAAAAATCCTGTAGATTCAATAACGTATTCGGCACCAACTTCGTCCCATTTTAGATTTGCTGGATCTCTTTCTGCAGTAATTCTAATGGCATTTCCGTTAACTACCAGTTTTCCATCTTTTACCTCTACTGACCCATCAAATGCACCGTGAACAGAATCATATTTTAACATGTAAGCTAAATAATCTACTTCTAATAAATCGTTGATAGCAACAATTTGTACATTTTCTCTTTTTACAGCTGAACGAAAAGCTAATCTTCCTATTCTTCCAAATCCGTTAATCCCTATTTTAATCATTATTTTATTATTTGTTATTATTGTTGTTATTATGTGGTCATGATATCTGACACTCGAATTAATTCTTTATTTATTTTTGATTGTCCTTTTATGGCTTTTTCAAGTGGAGTTAGTTGTATTTTATCACTTGACAAACCAACCATTAGATTAGATTTTCCTTCAAGTAGACTTTCAACAGCTTTTACACCCATCCTACTTGCTAGAACTCTGTCAAAACAAGAAGGAGATCCTCCTCTTTGCATGTGTCCTAAAACAGAAACTCTAACTTCATATTCTGGTAAGTGTTCTTCTACGTAATCCTTTAATTCAAAAACGTTTTTTCCAATTTTATCACCTTCTGCTACAACAACAATACTAGATGATTTACCCGATTCTTTGCTTCGTGTTAAAGATTCTAAAAGCCTATCTAAACCTAAATCTTCTTCTGGAATTAATATTTCTTCAGCTCCTGCTCCAACTCCGACGTTTAAGGCAATATGTCCCACATCTCTTCCCATCACTTCTACAAAGAATAATCTATTGTGAGAACTAGCTGTATCTCTAATCTTATCAATTACATCTACAACAGTGTTCAGTGTGGTATCATAACCTAATGTGTGTGAAGTTCCAAAAATATCGTTGTCAATAGTTCCTGGGATTCCGATTACTGGAAAGTTAAATTCTTGATTAAAAATCAAAGCGCCTGTAAAAGTACCATCACCTCCAATACATACTAATGCATCAATATTTGCTGCTTTTAAAGAGTTGTAGGCTTTTATCCTTCCCTCTTTAGTTCTGAACTCTTTTGACCTTGCTGATTTTAAGAAAGTTCCGCCTTTATTTATAATTCCTTTTACACTACGTGCATCTAAATTTATAAAATCTGCTTCTATCATTCCTTCATAACCACGATACACTCCAGAACATGCTATTCCATGAAATGCACACGTTCGAACAACTGCTCTGATTGCTGCGTTCATTCCTGGAGCATCTCCTCCGGAGGTCATTACTGCTATTTTTTTTATTTTACTCATATATCTAAGTGTAAAATTAATGCTTTAAAACCGTTTAAAATAATAAAACTACGAAATCGTTTTAGGCTAATTCATGCAATTATAGCTATAGAAATTGGAGTTTTATTTTATCAAATTTAATGCAACATTATAATCAATTCACAAGAATAATAATTATTACGAATCTATCAATTATAAAATGATAATAGTAATATTTCTAGTAATAAATTCTATCAAAGTTAAAATTGTTATTTTTAAAATACAAGGTGGGTATTTTTAGAGTCAGTATTGAAAAGGGTGTGCTATTTTTTTTTAACTATTTTTTTTAAAAGGCCAGATAGGGTGTTAAAATTAACTTGGTAAGACAAACCCACTCCTTGGGTATACCCTTCCTCTTCTGTAGAATATTGAATTTCGTTTTGTCTATTGAAAATAACACCTCTAAAATTTCCTTCTTTGTTTAATAAAACTTCTACTTTCACTTCACCAACCACACTGGATTGAGTTTGAGCACCAATTGGAACTCCAACCTTTCCATTGATAATAACTTTGTCACCTAATTGTGTACTTACAGAAACATCAACTTGATTGTCTGTATTTAGTCTGTCTATATCATTTCCATTATTTCCTTGTTGATAGTCTAAACCTAATTGAAATTTATCATCAGGGGTACTCAATAAATTAGAAAAAGCTGCAGCTACTGCGCTAGTAGCAGTACTTGAAATAGTAGCACCTACATTAAAATCTAATTTATCCGGATTTACAAAATTACTAAAAGCAAGTAATGAAATAAATTGTGTAGTTTTTTCATTTATATTGTTATCATTTAAAACAAACTCTAATTCACTTGCAATAGTTGGATCTACATTTGTTAATTGTATGTCTAAATCTTGTTTAGAACTGAACAAACCTCCAGTAATTCTTGTTACTAAATCTACTTCAATTTTTCTATTAGAATTAAAATTTTGTAGTAAAACTCCAGGATTTGCTTTGGCCTTGTATATTGCTGTAACATCTAAATTTGCTTCGGATGGATTTCCATTCCATGAAACTGCTCCTCCGTTTTGAATTAAAAAAGGTTTATTTACAATTCCCCCGTATTTAAAATCATAAACTCCATTATTTATGATATAATCTCCAAACATATTAAACTTACCTCGAGTATTTATTTCTATCCTAAGGTTTCCAGACCCATTTCCAGTTAATTGACTTCCATTCACCTCATCTATTACTACTTGGGCGGTAGCATCTTTAGTCACCTCTAAATCGATATCAAGCGAGAGCCCTTTGACAGCCTCTAAAGCCACTTCTTTTTGTTTTTCTAAATACTTAGTATCTTTTGAATTAAAATGAATTAATCGATAGCTATCTGCCGTTTCAACATCTTTAAGTGGTAGTACAAAATTGGTTCCTGACATTGTTTTTGCATTAACATCTATTGTTAATTGATCTGTTAATCCTGTAAAATTTGCTATTCCATCAATAAAAGCAGAACCGTAATACAACGCTTCCTCAGAATCTTTGGTATCTAAAACTAATAAATTATCACTTTTTATTTGCATTTCTAAAACCCATTGATTAAAGTTTTTATAAGAAATACTTCCTTTTAAAATACCCTTGGTTTTGTATTTTGTGTCTAGCAAAGAAAATCCTTTAAAAATAAAAGACTGATCCTTTAATGTTATTTGTGGATCCTCTTCAAAATTATAATCTATGTTTAAATATGGAAATTTCAATCCTGCGTTTTTTAGAGAAAGAGATCCAATCATTTCTGGATTTCCTAAAAATCCTTTTAGAGAAAAATCACCAGAAACCGCGCCTCTTATTGACGATAGCACATCTTTTCCTAAAGGACTAAAAGCATCTAAACCAAACTCTTCTAGGGTTACATCTAAATCTATCAAAGGTCTTTTATTTGAAAAATCTAAAGCACCTGAAGCCATGATACTTTTGGCTTTTTTATTGTTTATAGACAAATCAACTTTGTACTTATCATAAGAATTATCTCCTTTGATATTTAAAAATAAATCACCTTGCTTAAAATTATTTACCTCAAAATTTTTGATTGATAAAAAAGCTTCTGGATTGTACAATCCTTCTCTTTGATTAATATCTATATTACCAGAAAGTGTCCCTTTTAGAGCCAAACTATCTAACACAGGTAAAAAACTTTGTAATTTTAACTTCGTAAAATCTACGGAAATATTTTTATCCGTTTCTCCTTTTAATGTTCCCGAAAAGGCTACTTTTTGCTCACCAGAAACTAATTTAAATTGACTAAAACTGAACTCATTTTCTTTTAAATCGAAGGTAACTTTATCTGTATCTAATGTATTTGGATTTATGTCCCAAACATTGTCTTTAAATTTAAATGAAGATTTCTCAAAACCAACCACAGATTTTCCATCTGAATTAAAGGTGTAGAAAAAATCAAGATTAAAATTTTCATTTTTTTTATTTCCACCAATAAAAACAGATTTAAAGTACAAGGTATCCCTCTGATTTAAACTCAATAAGTTAAGTTTCGAAATAGAATAGTAATCTGTGTTAAACTCTGACGCTGTTAGATGAGAATTGTAAAGCGGATTCTGATTATCTGTTCTCAATAAGACGTCTTTTATTTCATTATTTTGAACCTCTATTTTGGGAGAGGAAAATGTCACTTTTAATTGATTTTTATCAGCCTTTATTTTACCTTTAATCTTGGTATTGTCATCAATAGAAATGTCAGGAAAAAAAACAGTAACGATTTGATTGTAAATTGTAAAATTAAAATCCAAATACTGATTAGGTTCTACTGCATAGGGAACATAGTTGGTATACATACTACCCAAAGCATTTTGTGCAACTGAAAATAGTTCAGAAAAATTAAAGTTTCCGGAAAGAGATCCATTAGCGATATCCTCTGATACTAATGCTATTTTTTTTGTACTGTCTTTTAATGATGAACTTATATTAAATTCTTTAAAATTAAACTCTTCTTCTTGATTTGTGTATAAAATATTTTTAAAAACTGCGTTTCCAATAATATCATCAAATGTATTTCCTTCGATATCAATTTTTATATTTCCTTTTAAAACAGAAATGCTATCTCTTGTAAAAAGATTCGTTGCTTTTAAATCTAAATACTGTATTTCAGCGTCAAAATCGAACTTATTTGTATCTAAAGACAAATCTGCTAAACCCTTAAATTTCATGTTAAAGTTCTCATCATCAATTTTTAAATCACCATCAAACTTATTATTTTGATATTGACCATTTACATCAATATTTTTATAAGAGTAATTGTTAAAATTGAGTTCAGAAATATTCCCTAAGAATGAAGTATTGATATTTTCTATTTTAAAACCACTTCCCTTCACATCTCCTTTTAAAGATATTTCTCCAAATAGAGGGTTGCTGAGAAATCTTCCAATATTAAAATTACTTAAGGAAACCTCTCCATCGTAAATTGAAGTATCTATATTATCTATATTGTAAATTTGTAAATCTGAAAAAATATTCCCAATTTGTGTTTTTAAATCTAAAATAGCATCTATTTTTTGGGGCATAAGATTCAATTTTCCTTTTATTGTGAATTTTCCTAGTTCCCTGAATTCTTTAGGCAATACCCTTCCCAAAACATTTGGTAAAATCTTTTTTAATTCATTATAGGTGGCAGATAAACTTTTAAAATCACCTTTGAAGACAAAACCTCTTTGAAAATTTACTGCATTTACAAAATCTAAATCTCCAACTATATTAATGCCATACTGAGAAGTTAACCTGAATTTATCTAGAGAAAAATCATTTAGCTTTCCTGATAAATTTCCAGAAAACCGTACGACATCATCTCCTCCTAATTCACTGTAGTATTTTTTTAAATCTGGAATTGCAACCTTGCTATTATCAAAGATTGCATTGATATTTACTTTGTCATTAAAAGTTGCTAAATCTTCTTTTTTGTAGGTAAAGTCTATAGAAGCTCTAATTTCTGATTTTCTTGTTTTTAATATTGTATTCTGAAAGTGCATAGCAGTTTTAGAATAAGTAAAATCTGTTGTCAAACTAGTAACCTCTAAATCTTTGTTATCTGTAAAATACAAACCTCTAATTTTTGAAGAAAAATCAGGACCATGAATAAGAAGGTCTTGTAAATTCCCTCCTCCATTTTGAGCGGAAAAAGAAATTGGAATTTTATTATTTTGGTTTATCAGTGTGTAATTAAAATCATTTAAATACACATCAGAAGATTTTAATATAAATGGATTCGATAGAGAGTCTTTTGGAATACCGTCATCAAAAGAGTCAATAAAAACAGTCATATTATCATCAGTCTCTCCTAAATAGGTTTTCATGTTAACAAAAACACCTTCTAGAAAAACACTCCCTAAATTAACTTCACTTTTAATAATTTTTTTAGCATTAAAGACAGAGGTACTTAATTTATGAACAAAAATTAAAGTATCTTGGTGATGATCTCTAATTTTAACACCTTCTAACTGTACCTTACCCAACAGAGATAAATCTATTTTTTTTATAGAAATACTCGTATTAAACTCATTATTTAGTCTTTTTGTAGCATAATTTCCGAGTTTTGTTTGTGTATAAGGAATAGAAAGTACAACACTAACCAATAGCAGTAGGAGTATAAAGCACCCAAACAATTTTAGTATTTTATTTCGAACTTTTTTGATAACTATTTCTATTTAATATGAATCTAACTGTTAGATATCTGACAAAATAACTGTCAACCAACACAAAGAACGTGCAAATTTAACAAAGAATTAAATTTCTATTCTTAAAAAAGGAAGACAACATAAAATTATCCTTAATTTCGCATCGAATTATTATCTTATATGGGAAAACCTGTTTACATATTAGGAATAGAATCTTCTTGCGATGACACAAGTGCTTCGGTAATTTGCAACGCAAAAGTGTTAAGTAATATTGTAGCAAATCAAGAGATACACTCTAAATACGGTGGAGTTGTTCCAGAATTAGCCTCTAGAGCCCACCAACAAAACATTGTTCCTGTTATACATCAAGCAATTGAAAAAGCAAATATCTCCAAAGAAGATTTGTCTGCGGTAGCTTTTACTCGGGGTCCTGGATTAATGGGGTCTTTGTTGGTAGGGACATCTTTTGCAAAGTCCTTAGCTTTGGGTTTGCAAATTCCATTGATAGATGTAAACCACATGCAAGCACATATTCTATCTCATTTTATTGAAGAAAGTTCAACTAAAATACCTCCTTTTCCTTTCATATGCCTTACAATTAGTGGAGGGCACACTCAAATTGTGAAAATTACAAATCATTTTGAAATGGAAGTTTTAGGAGAAACTATTGATGATGCTGTTGGAGAAGCTTTTGATAAGTCTGCTAAAATTTTAGGGTTGCCTTATCCTGGTGGACCAATGATAGACAAATATGCAAAATTAGGAAATCCCAAAGCATTTAAATTTACCAAACCAAAAGTAGGAGATTTAGATTTTAGTTTTAGTGGTTTAAAAACAGGAATTCTCTATTTTATTGAGAAAAATCAACGAATCAATTCGAATTTTATTAAGGAAAACTTACATGATATTTGCGCTTCAATTCAACATACGATTGTAGAAATATTGATGGATAAGTTAAAAAATGCTGTAAAATATTCAGGTATAAAACAGATCGCAATAGCTGGAGGTGTTTCAGCAAATTCAGAAATTAGAAATCGATTATATCTCGCTGAAAAACAATTTGGATGGACAACTTATATCCCAAAATTTGAATACACCACAGATAATGCTGCAATGATTGCTATTACTGGATACTTAAAATATTTAAAGAATGAGTATGCTGATGTTTCTGTAACTGCAAAAGCACGTCTAAAAGTTACACAATAAAACCATGAGGACTCTTAAAAACCGACTTATATTCAATAGTAGCTATTTTCTTTTATGGATTGGATATTTTACTTTTGCACGGCTATTTTTTTTACTTTTTTATATTGACAAAACAAAAGAAATTGGATTCTTAACTGCTTTAAAAACTTTTATCTACGGTATCCAATTAGATATATCCTTTGCTGCATACTTGTGTTTTTTACCATTTTTACTGATGATCTTTTCGGTATTTGTAAGCTCAAAAAAAATAGGAATCATCATAAAATGGTATTCTGCAATTCTCATTATCTTTTTAAGTATACTTTTAATAATTGACGCAAGTTTGTATCAATCGTGGGGAACTCGTTTAGATACAGCAATACTTAAATACTTAAATACTCCAAAATTAATGATAGCCTCTGTTTCTTCTTTTCAAATGGTTTCAGGTATTATTTTTTGGGTCTTGATTTCTACACTTTTTATCAAGCTGTTTAACAAAAATACAACCAAAGTAATTGAAAAAATTGAAAAAGCTTTTTGGATGCAATCTATTGTTTTTCTTTTAATAACAGCTTCCTTAATAATTCCTATTAGAGGTGGTTTACAAACGATACCTGTAAATCAAAGTAATGTATATTTTTCTAATAAAATGTATGCAAACCATGCATCTATCAATTATATGTGGAACTTTTTTAACGCGCTTACACACAAATCTGATGCTAATAACCCCTATGAATTTTTTAATGATAGTACAGCTAAAAATACGATTAACAAAACAAGAAAACAACTACTAACTAACAATACAGATAGCATTCTAAACACCACAAAACCAAATGTAATCTTAATTATTTGGGAAAGTTTAACCGCTAAGGTTGTAGGATCTCTAGGAGGAGAGCCAACTGTAACCAAGAATCTAAATAAATTATCTAAAGAAGGTATTCTGTTTACAAATTTCTATGCAAATGGAGATAGAACTGATAAAGGAATTCCAGCCATTTTAAGCGGTTATTATCCTCAACCTACAAAGAGCATTATGAAAATGCCAAACAAAACAAGAAGTATACCAATGTTGCCAAAAGAAATGAGAGCCATAGGATATAAAACATCATTTTATTATGGAGGAGATTTGAACTTTGGCAATATGAATACCTATCTGAGAAATGCTCAAATATCTGAAATTATAGACGGAAGTGTATTTGATAAAAAAGATTGGAACTCTAAATGGGGTGCTTTTGATGATGTTTTTATGAATCGTTTTGCTAAAGATTTATCAAAAAAACAAACCGAACCATTCTTTAAAATTGCATTAACTTCAACAAGTCATGAGCCATTTGAACTCAATAGTACTTATAAGTTTGGGCAAGATTCTCATGACAACTTATTTAGAAGTGCACATGCATACACAGACAAAGTAATTGGTCATTTCATCAATTTTGCAAAGAAACAAGACTGGTACAAAAATACATTAATTGTTATAATGTCGGATCATGGACACAGGTCTCCAAAACACAAAGGGGCATATAACTCTCCTAAAAAGTTTAAAATACCCATGCTTTGGTTAGGTGGAGCATTGAATAAAAAAGGAATAGAAATAGACAATATAGCAAGTCAGGTTGACTTTTCTTTCACTTTATTAGATTTATTAAATGGAAATAATTCTGAATTTAAATTCAGTAAAAACCTTTTTAATACTTCAGAGAATCAATATGCACATTATATATTTAACAAAGGGTTTGGTACAATTTCCAAAAATGGATTTTATTTATTTGATTACACAGGTAAAAAATCAATTGTTCAGTATGGAAAGGATTTCAGCAAGTTAGATTCTTTAGGAAAAGCGATTACTCAAAACTCTTTTCAAGATTTTTTAGATAGAAAATAGTGTTCTGTAGTTTTTAAATTTTCTATCACTAAAAAAAACATTTTTTCAAACAAATAAATTAAAACCAGTAAATATTTAAACTGTGATTTTTAAGCCATCATAGGCTAAAAAAACATTATTTGGTAATGATTTAGAAACCTCACTATGAAAACCTAACCTGTGACTTATATGAGTAAAATACGCTTTCTTTGGACTAATTTCTAAAACAAAATCTAAAGCTTCTTGTAAATTAAAATGAGTTGGGTGCTCATCTATTCTTAATGCATTTACAATTAAAACCTCTAAATTTTGTAATTTTAATTTTTCTTTTTCAGAGACAGACTTTACATCTGTTAAATAAGCACAATCTGCAAATCGATAAGCTGTAATTGGTAAATTACCATGAAAAACCTCTATGGGTATTACCTCTAGCCCTTTTACAAAAAAAGGAGCCTTATCTACAATTTGTGGTATTACACTTGGTGCTCCTGGATATTTATGTTCATTACTAAAAATGTATTCAAATCTTTTCTCTAAACTTTTTAAAGTTCTCTCATTTAAATAAATAGGCATCTCTCCTATTTTGTAACAAAATGCTCTTAAATCATCTAGACCACCAATATGGTCTGCGTGTTCATGTGTAAAAAAAACGCCATTTAAAGAATGAACATTCTCTCTCAACATTTGTTGTCTAAAATCTAAACTACAATCTACAGTAAATGAAAAATCGCCCCAAGAAATCAAAATCGATGAACGTAATCTATTGTCTTTCAAGTCTTTAGACAAACATACAGGATCATTACTTGCAATCATCGGTATTCCTTGAGAGGTACCGGTTCCTAAAAAAGTGATATTAAGCTGTTTCTTGATTAAGTCCATTGCAACAAAAATAAGATAAAAATTGACTGATAGACCACTATTTTATTACATTTGTTTAAATAAAAAATAATATTTAATGGCAATTTCTTTAAAGGGAGATCAAAAAATTAGTAGTGTTCCTACAACTAAAAACAAAGCACTTAGAGTTAACCTAAACACTGATATCTACGGAACTTTTTCAGAAATTGGAGCAGGTCAAGAAACTGCTCGTAATTTCTTTAGATCAGGAGCCGCATCTGGAACAATTGCAAAAGCAATGAGTGCATATGATAAAGATTTTTCTGACGCTATCTATGGACTAGAAGAAGACAAGCGATATGTTACACAGCCACGTTTAGAAAAAATGTTGGGTCATGAAATTAATTTAATGGAAGACCGTTTAAGTAGAGAAAAACATCCTAATAAATTATTTTTCAGTTACGCAAATACAGTAACTACAATAGATTTTGCCAAGAAATTTAAAGGTCATGGGTGGGTAGGTATCCGTTTTCAGTTAGATCCTTTAGAAGGCTACAATGAAATTGTTTTACACTTGCGTTTTAAAGAAACAGATGCGAGATTACAACAGGAAACACTTGGTGTTCTTGGTGTGAACTTAATCTATGGAGCTTTTTATTTGAATGACAATCCAAAAGATTTAGTAAAATCTTTTTATGATAATTTAAATAATGATCAGTTGGAGATTGACATGATTAATTTCTCTGGACCCCGTTTTATGTATGTAGATAACCGTTTAATGAGCTTGCAATTAGTCAAAAATGGTATGACAAATGCAGTAATGTTTGGACCAGATGGAAACAATTTATTACCTGCTCAAGTATTATATAAGAAAAACATATTAGCACTTCGCGGAAGTTTCAGGCCTGTAACCAAGGTAAATATGGACATGTATGAAAAGTCTAAAAAAATATTTTTACAGGAAAAGAAAGTTGACGAAAATAAAACACAAGTTATCTTTGAAATAACCCTAAGCAACCTTACCTCAGAAGGCAAAATTAATGAACGTGATTTTTTAGATAGGGCTGAGTTATTGTGTTCTCTGGGACAAAATGTTATGATCACTAGCTTTCAACAGTACTTTAAATTGGTAGAATATTTTAGTGAATTTACGAAAGAAAGAATGGGGCTAACGATGGGAACCCAAAATCTTATTGAAATTTTTGACGAAAAATATTACAGAAATTTAAGTGGTGGAATCTTAGAAGCTTTTGGAAAATTATTTTACAGAGACTTGAAAGTATATATGTATCCGTATCATGATGCTATCTCCGGAGAATTCATAGATAGCGAAAGCTTGAAAGTTCATCCAAGAATGAAAGAATTGTATAAGTTTTTCAAAAACAACGGTAAACTTGTTAATATAGATGATTTTGATAAAGGAATTTTAGACATCTTCTCACGTACTGTATTAAAAATGATTTTAAATGGTGAAAAAGGTTGGGAAGAGATGTTACCCGAAGGTATTTCAGATACGATAAAACAAAAGAGACTTTTTGGGTACTCAAGTTCAAGAGTTAAAAATAAGAAATAAATTTTCATGTTTTTAAGTTATAAATTTGACGGATGAAGCGATACTCATAGAACAACTAAAAAATATTCAAACTAAAGAAAGAGCGTATGTAGAATTAGTATCTCTCTACAAAGAACGCTTGTATTGGCACATTCGTAAAATTGTAATTTCTCATAGTGATGCAGACGATGTTTTGCAGAACACTTTCATTAAAGTATTTAAAAACATTGATAAATTTAACCAGAAAAGTAAATTATTTTCTTGGATGTATAGGATTGCAACAAACGAAGCGATCACTTTTATTAATAAAAGAGCAAAACAACGAAATCTAGATGTTTCTGATTATCAACTAGAACTGACTTCAACTCTAGCCGATGACGATTTTTTTACTGGAAATGAAATTCAACTAATTTTACAAAAAGCAATAGCAACTTTACCTAAAAAGCAACGGCTAGTTTTTAATATGAAATATTTTGATGAATTAAAATATGAAGAAATATCTGAAATATTAAACACATCGGTCGGAGCGTTAAAATCCTCATATTTTCACGCAGTTAAAAAAATAGAAAGCTATATAAAAATGAAAACAAATTAAACCTTTTAAAAACGGAAAGGTCTAAAATATATCATGTCAAATCATCTAAAAAATAGCGAAGAGTTTTTAAACTCAATATCTAGAAAAAAAAATGGGTTTTCTGTTCCTAAAAACTATTTTAATTCAATAGAAGAAGAAATTAATATAAAATTAGCTGAAGAACATTTTAAAAATAAAAGTGGCTTTGATATACCTAATACATATTTTAAAGAATTTGAAGAAAATCTTTTAGTAAAGGTAGTATCACCATCGCCTGTCAATGAAACAAAAGTAATCTCATTTAAAGAACGAATTTCAAAAATTATTCCAACAACAGTAGCAGCTTCTGTTCTTTTATTTATTGGTTTAAATTCTTTTATTTTTGACAAAACTGAAGAACTAACTATTGACACTCTTACTGAAAATGAGATTGAGTATTGGTTGAATAGTAGCGATATTTATTTAAATGACATTGCAATCGTTGAAGCAGAAAACATTTTAGAAGAAAACGATTTTTATTTTTCATCAATAGGAGATGAAATAATTGAGGAATATATCTATTCTATTGATAATTCCTATCTATTATACGAACTAAATTAAACCTAAAGTTATGAAAAAACCAATAATCATTACAAGTATTTTTCTTTTTTGTGTCTTATCTATATTTGGTCAGGTTAAAAAAGATAGTAAAGAAAAAATTAGAACTCTTAAAATTGCCTACATATCAAACCAATTAAATTTAACTCCTAATGAGGCTGAAAAATTTTGGCCAATTTATAATGCAAATGATAAAGAACAACATCTTCTTCGAATTAAATTTCGATCAGAAATAAAAAAGGCAACCATGGAAAAAGGGAATATTGATATGCTTTCTGAAGAAAAAGCGGAAAAATTATTATTGTTAAAGTTAAAAAACGACAAGAAAATTTATGAATCTAAAAAAGATTTTATAAATAAAATTCAAAAAATAATTTCCTATAAAAAAATTATTAAATTAAAATTAGCAGAAATAGAATTTGGTAGAAAAATAATGAATAAGTACAAAAAAGGAAATTCAAATAAACGAAATAAATAAAGGGATATTTTGCTTAAAAATTATTTAGGAAGTAAAGTCATACAAGAATATAATTCTGGTTTATTTGCAATAAACTGCTGTAACCAAATTGATAACTCATCTATCTCATAAGGCAACAACCTATTTAATGCCTTTTCAACTTCCTTTTGAAACAAAACTGAATTAAAGCTTACTTTCGTTAGTATCGTTTTAGTATACTCAAACATTTCTCTAGCCATTTATTATGAATTTTATTATACATATAAAACGTTTCATTCACGCTTTTAGTATTCCTATATAAATTTAATAAAAAAACACCATCATTTATTCAATGATGGTGTTAATGTTTCTGTAAAATTTAAAATATTATAAGCTGTTAATCTTTTCAACTAAACTTTTAGCTTTTATTTCTAATTCTTGGTGAATAGCTTTAAAGTGAGTTTTTTTATTTTCTACTTTTTTATCGTTTATTTTAGAAACTAAATTGTCAAAAATCTCAATTGCCTCATCGATAATTGCCTCACCTTTTTCTGGTACATTTTTTAATATTGAAACGTCCAATGCATAGTCAATAACATCCCCTAAAACGTAATTAATATCTTTTTTTAAGTTTTTTATACTTGCCATAACTTATTATAATTTTTAATGATGCAAATTTAGTTTATTTATTTAAAATAGCGCTAAAACTTCTTTTATATTTGAAATGGTACAGTATTTAACTTTAGAAGAGAGATCTACTGTAACTTCCTCATGAACCCAAGTTGTGTGAAAAGGAACGTGAATTGCAGATGCACCTATTTGTACTAATGGTAAAACATCTGATTTTAATGAGTTTCCAATCATTAAAAGTTCGGACGGTTTTATATCCAAGTGATTCAACAACTTCAAATAATCGCTCTCCTTTTTGTCGGACATTACTTCTACATGATGGAAATATTGTAACAAATTCGAGTTTTCTAATTTTCGTTCTTGATCTAACAAATCTCCTTTTGTAGCAACAATCAATTTGTATTTTCCTTGAAGGCTTCTTAACACCTCTTCAATTCCATCTAACAATTCTATAGGTTTATTTAACATGTCTTTACCTATGTTTAAAATTTCTTCTATTGTTTTTTGATGTACTTGATGATTCGAGATTTCTAAAGCACATTCTATCATAGAAAGTACAAATCCCTTAATTCCGTATCCGTAATTTTTTAAATTTTTTATTTCTACTCTAAAAAGCTCACGATCAATTTTGTTTTCAGTCTCATACTTTGCTAATAATTTTGCAAATTCGTGTTCGGCATCTCTAAAATAAGTCTCATTTACCCATAGAGTATCATCAGCATCGAAAGCTATTACCTTTATTTCTTTACTAATTTTATTCATTTTTATTGATTTAAAAATCGAATGGCTTTTTCTAAATCTTCTGGAGTATCGATACCAACTGCTTCTACATTTGTTTCTACCATTTTAATTTTCTTACCTATTTCTTGATACCGAATAGCCTCAATTTTTTCGCTGGCTTCTAAAGGTGTCATAGGAGTGTTATAAAAATCAATTAAGGCTTGCTTTCTGAAGGCGTATACTCCTTTATGTTTGTAGTATTTTACGGAGTTATCTTGATCTCTTTGATGAGGAATTACACTTCTCGAAAAGTAAATAGCTAAGTTATTTACATCGGTAATAACCTTTACAATATTTGGATTCTCGATCTCCTCTTTACTAGTAATTTGAACCTTCAAAGACGCTAAATCTATTTCTTTTTTTACATCATGTTTGAATACATCTATCAATTTCGATAAAGAGATTTTGTCAATAAAAGGTTCGTCTCCCTGAACATTGATTACTACATCTGCATTAATATTTTCTACAGCTTCTGCAATTCTATCAGAACCACATTCATGAACTTTTTTACTCATTATTGCTTTTCCACCAGCATTTACAATGGTTTCAAAAATAATATCAGAATCTGTTACAATATATACCTCATCGAATAAGTCTGTGTGCAATACCGCTTCATAAGTTCTCAAAACAACAGGTTTTCCTCCTAGATTTTTCATCAGCTTACCAGGAAAACGAGCTGCATTGTAACGTGCGGGAATCATAGCAATTACATTCATATATTTTTTTTTAAAACTCTACTATTTTTATTTGTTAGTTTTTATCTCAAATACAACCTATTCTCCTGAATAAGTAACAAAATTACGAGGTGTCTCATATAATTTGATCGACAATTCAAGGTCTTGAGATATCTTTTCTCGAAGTTTATTATAAATGACTACAGATATATTTTCTGCTGTTGGGTTCAGGTCTTTAAACTCTTCAAGCTCTATATTTAAATTTTTGTGATCAAAATAATCTTCAATTTCAGATTTTATCAATCCTCTTAAAATTGACAAATCCATGACAAATCCTGTTTCAGGATCTATTTCACCTTTTACGGAAACTATTAATTCATAATTGTGACCATGGTAATATGGATTATTGCATTTTCCAAAAACTTGTGAATTTTTTTCATCGGCCCATTCTTTTCTATACAATCTATGAGCTGAATTAAAATGGGCTTTTCTATGTACTGTTACTTTAGGCATTTTTTAGTTTTTTAAAAGATTTATCAAATATAATTTTAAACCACTCAGTATACGCCTGTGGTTGTTTTTTTATATCGTTTTTTACATCTATCAATGTCATCCATTTATAGTTTTCTACTTCATCTTTGTTAGGATTAGGTTTGTCTTCATAATAACCAATCATCACATGATCTAATTCGTGCTCAGTCAAACCATTATCAAAAGGTGCTTTGTAGATAAAAGAAAAAACTTCCTTTATCTCTGTAACAAAACCCATTTCTTCTTGTAATCTCCTTTTACCTGCTTCTAAATTTGTTTCACCGTCTCTTTGATGTGAACAACAGGTATTTGTCCACAACAAAGGTGAATGGTATTTACTTGCGGCCCTTTGCTGCAACATTAACTCCCCTTTTTTATTAAAAATAAATACTGAAAAAGCTCTGTGTAGAACAGCTTTTTCATGAGCTTCCATTTTTGGCATTAATCCCAAAGGATTGTCTTGTTCATCAACTAAAACTACTTGTTCTTCCATGTTTACAAAAATAAGGAAATCAAAGAGTAAAAAATCATAAAATAAATACAAAAAAAATAAGACTTTTCTATTGTTTATGTTGTGATGATTTATATTTGTGTGAATTAACCTCAATTTTTCATCATGAAAATTTTTCGAATTTTCTTTTTTCTTTTTATCTTCTCTCTTTTTTTTCAATGTATAATTGAAAATAAAAATACTGAGATTAAAACTAAAATTCTACATAAAACCAAGGAGAAAAAAAAGAAAGTTATAAAAACTTGGGACAGTTTAAATAGACACAATACAGAAGTCTTTTTAACTGAATTCGCGCTACAGAACCGAGAAAATTTAATTCTTATTAAAACTGATTTTGGTTCTATAAAAATTCGTTTATACGAGGATGTTCCCATGCACAGAGCAAATTTTATTTTCTTAACAAAAATCAACTATTTTAATTCAACTGTTTTTTATAGAGTTGCTAAAAATTTTGTCATACAAGGGGGGAATTCTGATGAAATTCATACACAAAAAGAAAGAAGAAAATACGGAAACTATCTTCTAAAACCTGAATTTAGAAAAAAAAGAAAACATAAATATGGAGCCCTCGCTGCTGCAAGAGAATGGGAAAACAATCCTAATAAATTATCTAGTCCTTTTGAATTTTATATCGTTCAAAAAAAAAGCGGCGCACATCATTTAGATAATGAGCACACTGTTTTTGGAGAAGTAATTGCTGGTTTTGATACGATGGAGAAAATATCTAAAGTTAAGGTTGGTGAAGATGAATGGCCTATAGATGATATAAAGATGACAATCGAAATTTTAGATTGATAATTCTCTTTGTAAAACCTATCTTTGCACCTCAAATTTTGTAGATGAGTTTTTTAGAAGAAATAGCACGTAGAAGAACATTTGGTATTATATCGCATCCTGATGCAGGTAAGACAACATTGACAGAGAAATTATTGCTTTTTGGTGGAGCAATTCAAGAAGCTGGTGCTGTAAAAAATAATAAAATTAAAAAAGGAGCAACTTCCGATTTTATGGAAATTGAACGCCAGCGTGGAATTTCTGTTGCAACTTCAGTTTTAGCTTTCATTTATCAGGATAAGAAAATAAATATATTAGACACCCCCGGTCACAAAGATTTTGCAGAAGACACATTTAGAACTTTAACAGCTGTAGACAGTGTCATTGTAGTAATTGATGTTGCAAAAGGTGTTGAACCACAAACTGAGAAGTTAGTGGAAGTTTGCCGGATGCGAAGTATTCCTATGCTGGTTTTTATCAACAAGCTAGACAGAGAGGGTAAAGATGCTTTTGATTTATTAGATGAAGTCGAACAAAAGTTGGGTTTACGAGTTACTCCTATGAGTTTTCCTATCGGAATGGGCTATGATTTTAAAGGAATTTATAACATCTGGGAAAAAAAATTAAATCTTTTTTCTGGCGACAATAAAACATCCATTTCAGAAGGTGTTCAGTTTGATGATTTATCAAATCCTCAACTAAATAAAATTATTGGGGAAAAAGCAGCAGATACTTTACGTGAAGAAATTGAATTGATAGATGAAGTATATCCTGAATTTAATCAAGAAGAATATTTAGAAGGAAAATTACAACCCGTATTTTTTGGTTCTGCTTTAAACAATTTTGGAGTTAAAGAATTGTTAGATGCTTTTATAGAAATTGCTCCATCACCTCAACCCAAAAATGCTGAAGAACGTCTTGTAGATTCTAAAGAAGAAAAATTAACAGGTTTTGTGTTTAAAATTCATGCTAACATGGATCCAAAGCATAGAGATAGACTAGCATTCATTAAAATTGTTTCAGGAGTATTTAGAAGAAATGCTCCCTATTTGCATGTTAGAAACGGTAAAAAAGTAAAATTTTCTAGTCCGAATGCTTTTTTCGCAGAAAAAAAAGAAATTGTTGATGAATCTTTTCCTGGAGATATTGTAGGAATTCATGACACCGGTAATTTTAAAATTGGAGATACACTAACTGAGGGAGAACAATTGAATTTTAAAGGTATTCCAAGTTTTTCACCCGAACATTTCCGTTACGTTAACAATGCAGATCCAATGAAATCTAAACAATTATACAAAGGTTTAGACCAACTAATGGATGAAGGTGTCGCGCAATTATTTACTTTAGACATGAATGGACGAAGAGTTATTGGTACTGTTGGAGCACTTCAGTATGAGGTAATTCAATACAGATTAGAACACGAATATGGTGCAAAATGTAGTTATGAAAATTTACATGTTCATAAAGCTTGTTGGGTTGAACCTGAGGATATTAAAAATGAAGAATTCAAAGAATTTAAACGGGTAAAACAACGATATTTAGCAAAAGACAAACAGGGGCAATTGGTGTTTTTAGCCGACTCTGCTTTTACAATTCAAATGACACAGAGCAAGTATCCTTCGGTAAAACTTCACTTTGTAAGTGAATTTAAAAATTAAAAAAGCAGTGAAAACAATATTTATTTTATTGATGTTCTTGCTTAGCTTGCAAATCCGTTCTCAAGCAGAAAACACTTTCTCTTCTTTAGAAGGAAAAGAATTAAATAATAAAATAAGATTAAATTATATTTTAGTCCATCAACCCATACATAAAGTTAACTATAATCTACTTCCGTCTATGGGATTTATTGGTTTAAATTATAATACCTTCTTAAATAAATGGCTCTACACTGGTGCAGGTTTTCACACAGCAATTACAGGAGATCAAGGAGGTTTATTTACCCTAGGAGTAAATTTAGGGATAAATACTAAAATCTATAAAAATCTCTACTTTGATGCGAATGTCCATTTTGGCGGTGGTGGTGGATACAGATCTTTAGTGAACGGAGGTGGTATTTTATATCCAAATGCAGGAATGGAATATAAATTCAAAGGCTTTTCTTTAGGAGTTCAGTACGGCTATGTCAATTTTTTTACCGGAATTCAAGAAAGTGATAATGTTTCTTTTTTTATTGAAATTCCAACAACACTAAGGACTTCAACGTATGCAAATGCACAAAAAAAATTTACTGTAGACAATACTACTGAAGATATATTTTGGAAAAAACCTGCTGTAAAGAGCGTGCAACAAATTACATTTGATTACTTTTTTCCTATGGGAATGTCACGAGCAGATGCAAGTACAAATCCAAAATACAAACCAATTTCAAATACATTATCTATTTTAGGTTTTGAATATCAAAGATATTTATCTAATAATACTTTTATCTATGTTCATACAGATGCTATGTATGGCGGATTAACTGCTGGTTTTATGGATTTATTTTTTGGAGTAGGAAAAAACTTTGTAGAAACTAAACACATGAACTTGTTCGGAAAATTTGGTATTGGTGCTGCTGGAGGTAGAATTTATCCTGAAAACGGACTAACAATCTACCCAAGCATAGGAGCAGATATTAAAATTACAGATAGATTTGGTCTCAGTACACATGGAGGATATCATAGATCTGTTGGCGGTACTTTTGAAGCTTATACTGCTGGTTTCAGTTTAAAATATTATGGATTAAGTGGAGGAATTACAGATCCTTTTTCAGGGGAAAAAGCAACTATAATTAAAACACAGGGAATTCAAATTGGATGTCAAAATCAAACCTATTTTGATGTTGCAAAATTTGGAATTCCAAATAGTAATCTACAATTAATTGCGATAAAAGTAAGTTATGATCTCACAAAAAACATATATTTTGCTGGAGAAGCTTCGTTTGCCCATAAAGGAAAATCTGGTGGTTATGCTCATGGTATTTTTGGACTAGGAATTAAGAGTAGTAAGTTTTTAAACAACAAATTTTCAATCTTTTCAGAACTTTCAGGTGGAGTTGCCGGTGGTGGAAGAGTCGATTCTGGAGAAGGAATTTTAATAAGACCAACTGCGGGTCTAAACTATCACATTAATAATGATTTTTCATTAAATATTGCCGGAGGTCAAATGGTTTCACCTTTTGGCAATGTAAATTCAACAAATATAAACATAGGATTAACCTATGGGATATCAATTTTAAATGCAAAATAATAATTAAATAAAATCGGTTCGAGCGCGCTCGAAATAACAAAAAAAAGTAAAAATATGAACAACGGTATTTATGCAAAATTTACGACATCTAAAGGAGATGTTCTAGTAAACTTAGAATTTGAAAAAACTCCAGGAACAGTTGGTAACTTTGTAGCTCTGGCAGAAGGAAATTTAGAAAACTCACTAAACCCTCAAGGAACTCCCTATTATGACGGATTAAAATTCCATAGGGTAATTCCAGATTTTATGATTCAAGGTGGGTGCCCACTGGGAACGGGTACAGGTAACCCAGGGTATAAGTTTGATGATGAATTTCATCCAGATTTAAAACATGATACTCCAGGTAAATTAGCGATGGCTAATTCTGGTCCAGCAACAAATGGAAGTCAATTTTACATTACGCATGTTCCTACTCCTTGGTTGGATAATAAACACACTGTTTTTGGTTCAGTAATTGAAGGACAAGATGTAGTAGATGCAATTGCTCAGGGTGATGAAATGAAACTAGAAATTCTTAGAATTGGTGATCTTGCTCAAAATTTTAATGCTGTAGAAGCATTCAGAACCTTTGAAGGTTCAAGAGAAAAACGTGAGGCTGAAGAAAAAGCAAAACAAAAAGAAATGTTAGATAAAGTTGCAGCCGGTTATGATGAAACAGAAAGTGGTTTACGTTACCAAATTTTACAAAAAGGAGATGGAAAAAAAGCAACCAAAGGTGCTGGTGTTTCTGTGCATTATAAAGGGCAGCTATTAGATGGTACCGTTTTTGATTCTTCATACAAAAGAAAAGAACCAATTGACTTTAACGTTGGTTTAGGACAAGTAATTGCTGGTTGGGATGAAGGAATTCAATTGTTACAAGTTGGTGATAAAGCGCGCTTTGTAATTCCTTCAAATTTAGCCTACGGTTCTGCCGGAGCAGGTGGTGTTATTCCTCCGAACGCTACTTTGATTTTTGACGTAGAATTAATGGCGGTAAAATAAGAATAAAGAACTTTAATACCTTATGTAAAGAATCTTATTTTCATTTATTCTTATAAAAAAACTCTCTGAATTCAGAGGGTTTTTTTTATGAAATTATATGCATTTATTTCCTTTGAAACTTATTTAATTAAAAATAACTAACTTGGCTAACTAGTAGATTATGATATCGAAGATGAATTACAACAGACTCAACCTTAGCAAAATATGACCAATAAAAATAACCTAGCGCACTCTCTTTTTGAAAAACTTCTTTCAGAAAAAACTCGTGGTAAAATTGAAAAAATAATTCTTAAAGTTGCATTGATTAGTTTTTTTATTCATTTGGCTGTTATCTACTTTTTAAAATTTAATCTCATAGACACCCCATTAAATTCCGAATTGCTTAAAAACCCTATATCCGCAATTTACACACCCTTTTCTTTCATTCTTGTTTATGAGGTCTATCTATTAATTTACTACTTACCCAAATCGTTTACTACCTATATTACGAAGCAATATGAAATTATTACACTTATTATAATTCGTAAATTGTTTAAAGATCTATCTTCTTTGGAGCTTTCTACAAATTGGTTTGAAATAAAAGGAGATTTACAATTTACCTACGATTTACTTGCTTCTCTTTTCCTTTTTTATTTAATATACTTATTTCAAAAAAAAGGGAAGCAAAAAGCAGTTCCAAAAGCAGATACCCTTCCTATTATTGAAAGATTTGTTAAAAAGAAAAGGTTAATTGCCGTAATATTAGTTCCATTATTTTTTATCATGGCTTTATTTACATTTATAAATTGGTTTGCAGGAATTTCAATGTTATTGAACGAATTACCTACATTTGAAAGTATCAACAATCTCTTTTTTGATAAATTTTTCACAGTACTTATTTTAGTGGATGTTGTACTCCTTTTAATTTCATTCTTCTACACAAACCAGTTTCATAAAATTATCAGAAACTCGGGCTTTATTATTTCTACAATTTTAATAAGAATGTCTTTTGGAGTTACTGGTTTAATTAGTACGATCTTAGTTGTTGTAGCTGTTCTTTTTGGATTGGCTATAATCACGACTCACAATAAGTACGAGAAAACACTTTAGTATAAGATAAGTACTTTAAAAAATTTAAACTTTTTTTTCAAACCAAAATTTATAATTTCTTTTTGAGAACGTATTTTTAAAGTAACCTGAAAAATTAAAATAGAGATACAATTAATTTAGTCTTTTTTAAAATCGCTCAAAAGTTTTTGTACTTTTATATGATCGTATACAACAGGATATAATTCTCTTAAAATAATACGATAATCATAATCAATTTTCATAGCAGCTTTCAGATGATTGAAGCTGTATTTTTCTTTATTGAGTATAAAAAACAATCCAGTTAACCTATATTCTACCTCTGCAGAATCTTTGTAAATTTTTTGGGCTTTAATTAAAGTATGAATAGCATCATTAAATTCCCCTAAAAAAGACAATACATCCGTTAAACCCATATAAATTTCTAATGCATCATCATTGAGAGCCAAACATTTTTCAAAACCGGCGACAGCTTCTTCATAAAAATTTAATTTTAGGTTAATTTCTGAATACCGTCTCCAATATAATGAATTATCTTCTTCAATTGTCAACGCTTTAGAAATGTAGTATGCTGCTTTTTGAAAATTATTTTGGGCATGATATATGTTGGCCAACATCATCCAACCTTTATCTAACAAAGGATCCTCATGAACGGCTTTTTTGTAAAAAGAAATTGCTTCATCAAAATTTTCAATTTTCTCATGACACTCTCCTATTCTCAAATAAACAAAAGCTGTTGCATCATCCAATTTAAGTGTAATTAAATAATTATCAATTGCTTGCTTATAACGCTCTAATTGTTCTAATGTTTTTGCTTTTTCTAAATAACCTCCAATGAAAGACTCATCAATTAAAACAGCATAATCAAAAGAATTTAAAGCTTCCTGATACATTTCTAATATAAAATATTGCCTTCCTAGCTGATGCCATGCAACTTCACAATAGGGATTTATTTCTATGTAAGAGTTTAAATAGGTAATTGCTTCTTCATGTTCTTTATCCATATCAAAACAATACACTAAATTGTATAATGCAGAATAATCTTCATAATCTACTAGTATACATTTTTCAAAAACTAAACGTGCATTTTTAAAATCATCTAAGTATAAATACTCCATTCCTAACAGGGACCAAATATCTACTTTATCATCAGTAAAAGTTAAGGCTTTTTTAAGTAATTCTATCGCTTCTTTGTGATTTCCATTTTTGGAGCTAATGGTTGCTTTTTGAATAAAAACCTCATCATTATTAGGTTCTAGACGCTCAATTATTTTGAGCAACATGGAAGCCTTATCTAACTCATTTTCAAATATATAAATCTCAACTCGTAATAACTTTAAATCGATGGATGCAGGATGCTGTTGTAAGCCAAGTTTAACTGCTTTTTTTGCCAATGCTTGTTTGCCCGCATCTATATAATGAACAATTATTTCTTCAAACTCTACCAAATCAAAAAAATAAATACTATTGGTTTTGAGCATGGATTCAAATTTAAATAGAGACATAACTATGAGATTTGAATTAGTACTTTAAAAGTAATACAAGTACTAGGAAATTATTGATTTAGGATTATTTGTTTTCAACAATTTAATTAACACTGATTCCTAAAATTTTTAGTAGTTATAAATTTTGCATATACATATATTTACAGTAATTTTGATGCTCAATACACGCCAAGCTAATTTGGCAATTTTCTTATGAGCAATAAAATCTTACTTAACTCAAAAGATATTGAAATAATTTTACATCGATTGGCATGCCAGTTAATCGAAAATCACAATGATTTTTCTAATACAATCTTAATTGGATTGCAGCCAAGAGGAAGTTATTTAGCCAATAGACTCGCTCATTTATTGAAAAATGAATACCATGTTAAACAATTACAATTAGGCCTTTTAGATATTACTTTTTACAGGGACGATTTTAGAAGAAGAGATGTTCCACTGGAAGCTACTGCTACAGAAATGGACTTTTTAGTTGAGGGTAAACATGTTGTAATTATAGATGATGTTTTGTACTCGGGAAGAAGTGTTAGAGCAGCCTTAACGGCTATACAATCCTATGGAAGACCGGAAAGTATAGAGTTATTAGTACTAATCGACAGGCGTTTTAGTAGACATTTACCAATTCAGCCAGATTATAGAGGCAGACAAGTAGATGCTATTAATGAAGAAAAAGTATTGGTAACATGGAATGAAACTCACAAAAAAGACGCTGTTTATATAGAATTTAAGTAATTATGTCAGAATTAAGTGTTGAACATTTATTGGGAATAAAATATCTAAAATCAACTGATATTGATCTTATTTTTAAAACTGCAGATCATTTTAAAGAGGTAATTAATAGACCTATTAAAAAGGTGCCTTCTTTAAGAGATATTACTATTGCTAACTTATTTTTTGAAAATAGCACACGAACAAAACTGAGTTTTGAATTAGCTGAGAAAAGACTTTCAGCAGATATAATTAACTTTTCAGCAGGACAGTCTTCAGTTAAAAAGGGAGAGACGCTGATTGATACTGTGAACAATATCTTAGCAATGAAAGTTGATATTGTTGTTATGCGTCATGCAAATGTTGGAGCTGGTGTTTTCTTATCTAGACATGTAGATGCAAAAATTATAAATGCAGGAGATGGAACCCATGAACACCCAACCCAAGCATTGCTAGATTCTTATTCTATTAGAGAAAAATTAGGAAGTATAAAAGGTAAAAAGATTCTTATTGTAGGAGATGTACTTCATTCTAGAGTTGCTTTATCAAATATTTTTGCCTTGCAACTTCAGGGTGCTGAGGTAAAAGTTTGCGGACCCACAACTTTAATTCCTAAGTACATTGGAAGCTTGGGTGTTGAAGTAGAAAAAAATCTAAAAAAAGGGCTTGAATGGTGTGATGTTGCAAATGTTTTACGGGTTCAACATGAAAGAATGGATGTCAAGTATTTTCCTTCAACAAGGGAATACACACAACTATTTGGAATCAATAAAGATATTTTAGACAGCCTTGGTAAGAAGATCGTAATTATGCATCCTGGTCCAATAAACCGGGGAGTAGAAATTACAAGTGATGTTGCAGACTCTAACGAATCAATTATTTTAAATCAGGTAGAAAATGGGGTTGCTATAAGAATGGCTGTAATTTATTTATTGGCACAACAAGTTAAAAGATAGGTAATGAAAATAGAAAAAAAAGATGCATTTTTACTTGTTACATGCAGTGAAAAGTCTTTTTCAGACTTTTATAATTCTTTCCTAAATCAACAAGAACATCTTCACAAAGAACACCTGGTAGTTCAAATTTCAAAAACTATTAGTTTCACTGCTGAACAGCTACTATTGTTGGTAGAAATTTCAAAAGAAAAAAAAGAAAATAACAAATCATTTGTGCTTGTAAATTCGGGTACTGATGTAAATTCTTTTCCGGAGAATTTTAATATTGTTCCAACCTTACAAGAAGCAGAAGATATTTTAGAGATGGAAGCAATAGAAAGAGAATTAGGTTTTTAATTAAATAGTATCAAGAAAAATATTTCTTATTTCAGGAAAGAACCCCTGAAATTTTAGAGACTGAATTCCATTTTTCTCTTATCTACTGTTGAAAATATATTTCTAGGGTTTATAAAGATTGGTATTAAATTGAAAAAAAACATTATTAAACTTTTTATAAATCAATGAGTATAACGCTAACTATTTTAGGATGTCATTCTGCAACACCAAGAATAAATGCTTTTCCAACTTCTCAATACTTAGAAATTAATAATAGTCATTTTTTAATTGATTGTGGAGAGGGAACGCAACGTCAAATGAGAAAATACAAGGTGGGATTTTCTAAGATAAATCATATTTTTATTTCTCATTTACACGGAGATCATTTTTATGGCTTGGTAGGTTTATTGGCAACATTCGGCATTCTAAACAGAGAAAAAGAGCTCCATATTTATGGTCCAAAAGGCATTAAAGAAGTTACTTTATTACAATTAAAAACCTCTCAGTCTCATGCTAATTTCAAAATAATTTTTCATGAATTAGTTTCCAAAAAAAGTGAACTTATTTATGAAGACGAAAAAGTTTCAGTCAAAACGATTCCCTTGAATCACAGGGTTTACACAAATGGTTATTTGTTCACTGAAAAAGAGAAGTCAAGAAAATTACATACTGAAAACATTCGTAATTATAAAGAAATTGATAAAGCCGATTATTTAAATATTAAAGCAGGAAAAGATATTATTTTATCTTCTGGCGAAGTAATATCTAATAGTGAATTAACAATTCCGCCTCCGAAGCCTCTAAGCTATGCTTTTTGTAGTGATACATCTTATAAACCAGATATTATCTCAATAATTGAAAATACTGATTTACTATATCATGAAGCTACTTTTTTATCAGACAGAAAAGATTTGGCAAAAAAAACAAAACATTCTACCACAAAACAAGCTGCTAAAATTGCTAAGGATGCCAATGTAAATCAATTAGTTCTGGGGCATTATTCCGGAAGATATAAAGACATCAGTTTGTTTAAAAAAGAAGCACAAGAAGTCTTTAAAAACACAGAATTAGCAGAACCTGGAAAAGTATTCTCTATAAAATAATCAAATTAAATCATTTAGAAGAGTGTCTGAACTAACGCTGCTTTTTTATAAATTTCATTTTTTTTAATCTATCCTAGTTTAATTCTAGGTTTAAAATCTTGGAGAATAATAGATCTTGATAAATTGTTAGGATCCTGTAAATTAAATTTTATGTTTCTTAAAATACTCATATCTTTAAGTTTTAATTAATAAACTTATGAAAACTGCAAAACAATGGTTTGATGAATATGCTGTTAGCCATCAAAATAAAACCAATCAAATAGTTCATTTTATTTGTGTTCCTATAATTTTTTTTAGTGTCATTGGACTTTTAATGAGCATCTCAACGCTACCTATAGAAAACACCCTTAAAATCTACAATCCATTAGTTGAAAATTGGGCAGTAGTAATTGGAATTCTTATTTCATTTTTCTATTTACGCTTGGGGTTTTGGTATTTTTTAGAAATGATACTTGTACTACTACTTTGTATTATTGGTAATTTCTGGTTAGGAAATAATGTGCAGCTACTTTATGCTTCTATATGTATATTTATTGTAGGTTGGATTGGGCAATTTTGGGGACATAAAGTTGAAGGTAAGAAACCCTCATTTGCAAAAGATTTACAATTCTTATTGATTGGTCCTTTATGGGTAATTCAGAAGATAGGTAAAAAAGAAAAAACAAAATGAAAGAAAAAATTACATTTGAAGATTTTTTAAAAGTAGATATTAGAATAGGAACTATTATTGAGGTCAATGATTTTCCAAATGCAAGAAAACCTGCATATCAATTGAAAGTTGATTTTGGTAGTTTGGGAGTTAAAAATACAAGTGCTCAAATAACAGATTTGTATTCTAAAAAAGACTTGATTAACAAACAAGTTTCTGGAATTGTAAATTTTAAATCAAAACAGATTGCGAACTTCATGAGTGAATTCTTAATTTTAGGTGTTTATAATAAAGAGAATCAAGTGGTTTTACTACAAACATCTAAATTGATTAAAAACGGACAACAAATCCTCTAGAATACACGAATGAACTTATATAAATGACTTTCATTACTCTTTTTACTTTATGATAAAATCATAATAGCAATAGAAACGAATACGATTATTTGGCCCCATTTTAAGTACAAACTAATTTTAGAATGTTCTTTTAGATAGTTCGAAAGACTACCTGATAACAAGGCAATTGTTGCAAAAACTAAAAATGAAATCAAAGTAAATAGTGCTCCTAAAAAATAAAATTGCACCACTATTGAAATGGTGTCAGAAAATAAAAACTGAGGAAATAAAGCTAAGAAAAAGAGGGTTACTTTAGGATTTAAAACATTCATTATAAATCCTTTTTTAAAAAATTGAAAAAGAGACTCATTTCTAATTGCATCCTTATACAAAACTATTTTAGTGTCACTTTGATAGACTTTAAATGCTAAATAGAGAAGATAACTTGATCCAAATAATCTAATTAGAAAGAAAATACTTTCATTTTCTTTAATTATTTTAGAAATACCAAAAGCAACTAATGAAGTATGAAAAAGACAACCAGTCATCAAACCAAAAACAGTAGCCAAACCATATTTTTTTCCATTAACACTACTTTGAGTCAATACGAAAAGATTATCTGGCCCTGGAGATATTGATAAAATAAAGGTAGCTAATGAAAAAGAAAAAAGAAGTTCAATCATTTTAGTAAATATATGCTATTTCAAATTCCAAAAAAAATAGAACTTATTGGTTTCTATTCTCAATAGAAAAATTACAATTCTGAAAGAATTGCTTTATTAATTCGCTTTACCAAACTTGGTCCTTCGTATATAAAACCAGTATACACTTGAACTAAGTCTGCCCCTACTTTTAATTTTTCTAAAGCATCTTTTTCAGAATGAATACCTCCTACTCCAATGATAGGAAAAGATTTATTAGAGGTGTCTGCTAAATATTTAATGACTTCTGTACTCTTATTTTTAACTGGCTGACCACTTACTCCTCCATTTCCAATTTCCTCTAAACGTTCATTAGAGGCTTTTAATCCAGCTCTATTTGTAGAAGTATTTGAGGCAATGACTCCGTCTATTTGAGTTTCTTTTACCAAATCAATAATTTCATTCAACTGATTATTATTTAAATCTGGCGCAATTTTTAATAATATGGGTTTTTGTTTTTCTTCTTTTAAATTTAATTTTTTACAGGCAAAAATTAATTCTAATAAATATTCCTTATCATTTAATTTAGCATGACTTCCAACATTAGGACAACTTACATTCAACACAAAATAATCTACATAAGGATGTAACGATTGAAACACTTCACAATAATCTTCTGTGTAATTTTCTGGGGTTGTCGCTGTGTTTTTACCAATATTTCCGCCTATAACGACCTGACCTTTGTTCTTTTTTAAATTTTGAATAGCGGCTGCAATTCCATCATTGTTAAAGCCCATTCTATTAATAATTCCTTGGTCGTCTTTTAACCTAAATAATCTTTTTTTAGGATTGCCCTTTTGTCCTTTTGGTGTTACTGTACCAATTTCTATAAATCCAAAACCAAAATTTGCTAATTCATTATACAAAACTGCATTTTTATCAAAACCTGCGGCCAAACCAACAGGATTTTTAAAGGTTATACCAAATAGAGTTCTTTCTAATCGCTTGTCGTTAACTACATAAAACCTTCTAAAAATCTTAGAAACAAATGGAATTTTACATACTACCTTTATTAAAGAAAATGTGAAATGATGAATTTTTTCCGGATCAAAGAAAAATAAGATGGGTCTTACAACAGATTTGTACATACTTTCTTAAGTTGTTGGCAGAAATAAAAGAATTCTACTCTGCAAAATTAAGAATATTTAATTTTGGAAGCCAATAAATCTGAAGAATAATGAGAAAAGGGAATCTTACAATAATTTACCCTTATTAATTTTCACTATTTTAGTAAAAATTTAAATCAATTTGGAAACCATATTTAATTATTTTGAAACAATTCCTTCTCTGCACAGAAGTGTGATTTTAGTAGGAGGACTATCTTTTTTTTGGATTTTAGAAGGAGTTATTCCTTTTTTAAATTTCGACTATAAAAAATGGAAACACGCTTTTCCAAACTTGTTTTTTACATTCACAACCATTTTAATTAATTTTACACTCGCTTTTTTATTATTAAAAACATCAGATTGGGTGGAAGCTAGTGATTTTGGTATAATTAACTGGCTTCCAAAAATGTCTCTTTGGTTGTATGTAATTTTAGGTGTTTTATTTTTAGATTTTTTTGGTGCGTACTTAGCTCATTATACTGAACATAAAATAAAACCTTTATGGATGGTGCATTTGGTTCATCACTCAGATCATAAAGTAGATACCACAACTGCTAACAGACATCATCCTTTAGAAAGCATTGTCCGTTTTTCCTTCACCCTTTTGGGTGTTTTTATTGTTGGAACACCTATTGCAATCGTCATGCTATATCAATCAATGTCATTAATATTCACACAATTTACCCACGCAAATATTAAAATATCACCAAAGGTAGATAGAATATTGAGTTACTTTATCGTCTCTCCAGATATGCATAAAATTCATCATCATTATAAACTTCCTTATACAGATTCTAACTATGGAAATATTTTTTCTATCTGGGATAGAATTCTTGGAACTTACAAAGAAATGGATCGCGAAAAAATTGTATATGGAGTAGATACTTTCCCAGATGAAGAAATAAATTCATCTTTAAAAGAGTTGTTAAAACAACCTTTTCAAGGTTATAAAAAGCCCACAGAAATAGAGAATATTTAATTTATTCTCAAGAAAACAAGTACTCTTTTTACTTGTAGAGCAGGTATTTTTCTCTGACGATTCTAAACTTATGAAGGTCTTCTTTCCATGAATTTTTAATTTCATTTACAGACAAACCCTGTTCTATTTGTTGTTGTAGCTTTTTTGTTCCCGCTAGGGTTGTAAAAAAACTATTAAAAAAAACTTTAGAGGAATTGTTCCTATAAGCTTTTATCAGATAAGACAAATCTAATTGATTTAACATTTTTTTGGTTCTCAAATCTTCACCAAAACATTTTTGATTTTTATTTTTTGGATTTTTTTCAGCATCATTAGATTGGGGTGTGAATTCAAAATTGGTATTTTTTAAAAAAGGAGAGCCATATATTTGAAATTGCAACTGTGTTCCGCGCCCAGCAGATACGTTGGTTCCCTCAAAAAAACACAAACTCGGATAAAGATTTATACTTTTATCATTTGGTAAATTGGGAGATGGTTTTATCGGTAGGCTATACATCGTATTGTGTGTATAATTATCTATTGGAATTACTTTCAAATTACATTGAACTCCATTCTTTAACCAACGTTCTCCATTAATCATCAATCCATATTCTCCTATGGTCATTCCATATACAACAGGAACTTGATGCATCCCTACAAATGAACTGTGTTTTGGTTCTAAAACAGGACCATCGATATAATGTGCGTTAGGATTTGGTCTGTCCAGAACAATTAGTGGAAGACCCACCTCCGCGCACGCCTCCATTACATAATGCAAAGTGGATATAAAAGTATAGAAACGAGCACCCACATCTTGAATATCAAATATAACCACATCAATTCCCTGGAGGTGTTTTGCAGAAGTCTTTTTATTGATTCCGTATAAAGAAATAATTGGCAAGCCTGTTTTGGCATCAAAACCATCTTTTACAACTTCTCCGGCATCTACTTTTCCTCTAAAACCATGTTCTGGAGCAAATACTTTTTTTATAGAAATACCTAAAGAAAGTAAACTATCAACTAAGTGAGTATTATGGTGCCTAATATGATCAAAATAAATTCCATTTTTTCCAGGAAAAACTTCAAAAATTGAATCTATAGTAGAATAAATTACGGAAGTCTGATTGCTAACAACTGCAATATTTTTATTTTTTAAAAAAGGTACATAAAGAGTTGTTCTTTCTGCACCAGTTTTAAGTTGTGCTTTTTGTTTAAAATCATTTTTAAAAGTAGGTTTCATATTTTGAGCAACAGAAATCAACTGAATATTGAATGTAAAAAACAATAATAAATATGTACTTTTGAAAGGTTTAAAAAGAATCATTAATTTGAATTACGAATTATTTATTGCGAAACGTATAATTGCTGGTAAAAAGTATAAAAATAGCATTTCAGCACCAATAATAAAAATTGCAGTCACTGCAATCGCATTGGGAATTGTTATTATGCTCATTGCCGTAGCAACTGGAGCCGGTTTACAGTACAAAATTCGTGATAAAATTGCAGGTTTTAAAGGTCATATTCAGATTGTAAATTACGATTCTAATAATTCTGATGTTTCTACAGTTTCTATTAAAAAAAATCAGTCTTTTTATCCAAGATTCAAGCAAATTGAGGGGATTAAAAATATTCAAGTTTTTGCCAATAAAGGCGGAATATTAAGAACTAAAACTGATTTTGAAGGAATTATCTTTAAAGGTGTTTCTACAGATTACGATTGGACTTTTTTTAAAGAATATTTGGTTGAAGGTAAAATTCCTAATTTGACCCTTCCAAGAACCAAAGAAGTCTTATTATCTCAAACTATTGTAGATCGTTTGCACTTAAAATTAAATGATACTATTTTAGCTACTTTCATAAAAACTAGTACAAGTAAATTACCATCTAATAGAAAATATACCCTCGTTGGAATTTACAATTCAGGTTTTACTGAATACGATAAAACAATGATGATTGGAGACCTTAGAGAGGTTCAAAAACTGAATAAATGGTCTACAAATGATGTTGGTGGATTTGAAGTTCTCTTAGATAATTTTGATACTATTGAAGCGAAAGGAGATGAAATTTACAGTGAAATTGGTGTCACTTTAAATAGCAAAACAATTTTAGAAACGAACCCAACGGTATTTGAATGGATTCAACTTTTTGACAATAATGTTTGGTTTATTATTGCCATTATGATTCTGGTTGCTGGTATAAATATGATTACTGCCTTGCTTGTTTTAATTCTAGAACGCGTGCAAATGATTGGAATTTTAAAAGCATTAGGTAGCACAAATAATAGCATCCGAAAAATATTTTTATACAACGCATCTTACCTTATTTTAAAAGGGCTTTTCTGGGGTAATATAATTGGGTTATCTATCGTTTTTATTCAATACTATTTTAAAGTCATTACGTTAAATCCTGAAACCTATTACGTTACTACTTTGCCTGTTTATATCTCCTTAAAAGAAATCGCATTACTCAATATCGGTACCCTAATAATGTCTCTTTTAATGCTAATTATCCCTTCTTATATCATTACTAAAATTCAGCCATCAAAGTCCATAAAATTTGCTTAATTAAAAATTATTTATAAGTCCTAAAAATTATTAAAAGAACATTTTGATTTGCGTTAGCGATTGAAATGACATCCTTTTTTGAGGAACGAAAAAAAGATAAAATGGAAAGCGCGACCTTTTTAGGGAACGCCCAAAAAATGATTTATCTTTGTAAAAGAAATTAAAGAGATGAACTACGCAGAAAATATATTAGAAACTATTGGAAACACTCCTTTGGTAAAATTAAATGTTTTAACAAAAGAATTGCCTTGTTTGGTCCTTTCAAAATACGAAACATTTAACCCAGGAAACTCGGTAAAAGATAGAATGGCATTACAAATGATAGAAGATGCAGAAATGGACGGCCGATTAAAACCTGGAGGAACTATTATAGAGGGAACTTCTGGGAACACAGGAATGGGATTGGCTTTAGCTGCAATTATTAAAGGTTACAAATGTATTTTTGTAATGGCAGACAAACAATCAAAAGAAAAGATAGATATTTTAAGAGCTGTTGGGGCAGAAGTTGTTGTTTGTCCAACAAATGTTGAGCCAGATGATGTACGTTCTTATTATTCTGTTTCCAAACGTTTGGGAGAAGAAACACCAAATTCTTGGTATGTAAACCAATATGATAATCCAAGTAATTGTAGGGCACATTTTTTAAGTACAGGTCCAGAAATATGGGAACAGACTAAAGGAAAAGTAACTCATTTTGTAGTCGGTGTAGGAACTGGTGGAACAATTTCTGGGGTTGGAAGTTACTTAAAAATGAAAGCTCAAGAAGCGGGAACTACTGTAAAAATTTGGGGAATAGACACCTATGGATCTGTTTTTAAAAAATATCATGAAACTGGTATTTTTGACGAGAATGAGATCTATCCCTACATTACGGAGGGAATTGGTGAAGATATTTTACCTAAGAATGTGAATTTTGGGATAATTGACGGTTTTACAAAGGTTACAGATAAAGATGCTGCAATTTATACGCAACGTTTGGCAAAAGAGGAAGGAATGTTTTTAGGAAACTCTGCTGGAGCTGCCGTAAAAGGATTATTGCAATTGAAAGAGCATTTTACAAAAGAAGATGTTGTAGTCGTTTTATTTCATGATCATGGAAGTAGATATGTTGGTAAAATGTTTAATGATAATTGGATGCGAGAACGAGGTTTTATTGAAGAAGAACTTAAAACAGCTGCAGATATAATAAAAAATCATTCCAACAAACCATTGATTGTTGCACAGACAGAGGAGTTAATTTCTCATGCTATCGAAAGAATGAAAACCTTTAAAATATCGCAAATACCTGTTAAAAATTTAAATGGATTTGTAGGCTCTATTGATGAATCTCTTTTATTACACCACTTTATTAACGATAAAAATATTGCTAATAAACCAATTAAAGAAATTATGGGAGAACCGTATCCTGTCATAAAAATGTCTACAAAATTAGAAGACATCTCTTCATTGATAACCAAAGAAAATGATGCAGTACTCGTTGAGTTAGAAAATGGAAATCATCATATAATTACAAAATATGATATTATAAGTGCTATTTAAAGAGACAATGAATAGAACTATTTTTTTAAAATAAAAGTTCATTTTTTTATGTACTCCTTAAATTTTTTAACCTTTTTATTTTACACATATTTACAAACACTAAAAAAACCACCTCAAACGAGATGGTTTTTTTTTATCAATTAATTCAAATACAGAAAACAATTCACTAGTTTGCCTTCATCTATAGTGAAGCAAGGATTGTGCCAAATTATAGTGGAAGTTTCTATATTTAATTAAAATCTTTAAAAATTAACTTCTTATCTTCTTTTTATTTTCTTGTTTGGTTCAAAAGGATAATGCTTTTTTAGAGCTTCAACTATATTGTAAGTTACCGGACAAACCCCTGTGTTTAAAATGGTTAAATCTGTAATTTGTATGAACTTTTTTCTATTTGTATGAGGGTACTCTGCACATGCTTTGGGACGAACTTTATAAATAAAACAAGTATTATCAGTTTCATCAAAAAAAGAACAGGGCGCAGTTTTTAAAACCATAAAATCATCTTGATCTCTCTCTAAGTATTGATTTTTAAAATCAACAACTTTCATTTTCAAATATTTAGAAATTCGCTCAATATCTTTATTTGTAAAAATTGGAGATGTTGTTTTACAACAGTTACCACAAGTTAAACAGTCTGTTTTAGCAAACTCTTTATCGTGTAAATCTTGCATTACATAATCTAACTCTTTAGGAGTTCTCTTTCTTAAATTTACAAAATATTTTTTGTTTTCTTTTTTTGCTTCCTCTGCTAATCTTGGGAGTTGTTCTAAACGTTTTTCCATGTAAAATAGGTTTCTATTAACTTCATTCGTTACATTCAATCAAAATAAAATATTAACTTTAACAATGTTGAACGAAACTGAGAAATCTTCTCAAAAAATGTTTGGCATTTTGAAAGTCGAAATACTATGTAAAAATACAATTATTCTTGACCAAAAATCATTCAAAAAAACAAATAAAATTGTTTAATTTCGCAATTCAATTTTCAACATTCCATGAATATTCAAAACATCATAGAGACCAAAGTAAAAGAAGGTTTTTTAGCAATCTACAATACAGAAATTCCAACAGTAGAATTCCAAGCTACTCGTAAAGAATTTGAGGGAGATATTACAATCGTAGTTTTTCCGATGTTGCGTTATAAAAAAGGGAATCCGGTTGAGATAGGGGAAGATTTAGGAAACTATGTTGTTGAAAACGTTTCAGAAATCTCTAGCTATAATGTTGTCAAAGGTTTTCTTAATCTTGTGATCAAAGACACTTTCTATCTTAATTTCTTCAATTCTATATATACAGATTCAACCTTTGGATATAGTTCTAAAACCAAAGACGAAAAAGCTGTTTTGGTTGAATATTCTTCGCCAAACACAAATAAGCCATTACATCTAGGCCATGTTCGCAATAACTTACTAGGGTTTTCTGTTTCAGAAATCATAAAGGCATCTGGAAAAAAAGTTTACAAAACTCAAATTATCAATGATCGTGGTATTCACATTTGCAAATCAATGTTGGCATGGAAGAAATTCGCTCCCATTGGAAAAGACGGACAAAAAGAAACTCCAGAATCTACAGGCTTAAAAGGAGACAAATTAGTTGGTAATTATTACGTTAAATTTGATCAAGAATACAAGAAAGAAATTGCACAGCTAATTACTGAAGGTAATACCGAAGAAGAAGCAAAAAAACAAGCACCACTTATTCTTGAAGCAAAAGAAATGTTGCTGAAATGGGAAGCTGGAGATGAGCAAGTTGTTTCACTTTGGAAAGAAATGAATTCATGGGTATATCGTGGATTTGAAGTTACATATAAAAATTTAGGGGTCGATTTTGACACACTTTATTATGAAAGCAATACCTATTTATTAGGAAAAGATAGTATCGATAAAGGTTTAAAATCTGGTGTTTTCTATGAAAAAGAGGATGGGTCTGTGTGGTGTGATTTAACCGAAGATGGATTGGATGAAAAATTAGTACTTCGTTCAGATGGAACAGCAGTATATATGACTCAAGATATTGGTACAGCTATTCAACGGTCTAAAGATATACCAGATGTAGGAGGAATGGTGTATACCGTTGGTAATGAACAAGACTACCACTTTAAAGTATTGTTTTTAATCTTAAAAAAACTAGGATATTCATGGGCAGAAAGCTTGTTTCACTTAAGCTACGGGATGGTAGATCTTCCCTCTGGAAAAATGAAATCGAGAGAGGGAACTGTTGTAGATGCAGATGACTTAATGCTTGAAATGACTACTACTGCAAGAGAAATTTCTGAGGAATTAGGAAAATTAGAAGGATATTCAGCTGAAGAAAAAGAGGATTTATACAAAATAATTGGTCTAGGTGCTTTAAAATATTTTATTTTAAAAGTAGACCCTAAAAAAAGAATTTTATTCGATCCAAAATCTTCAGTAGATTTTCAAGGTAACACTGGGCCTTTTATTCAGTATACATATGCCAGAATTCAATCGATTATTAGAAAGGCAAATTTCGAATACTCAAACCCTGTTTCTATTAAATTACACGAAAAAGAAAAAGAACTGTTAAAACAATTGGCCTTATTTCCTGAAACTATACAACAAGCGGCCACCAATTATTCTCCAGCAATTATTGCAAATTACACCTATGATTTAGTGAAAGAGTTTAACTCTTTTTATCAGAATGTATCTATTTTAGGAGAAGAAAATCTAGAAAAGAAAATATTTAGAGTTCAGCTGTCTAAAAAGGTAGCGGATACAATCAAACAAGCATTTTCATTATTGGGAATTCAAGTTCCTGAGAGAATGTAAATAGAAAACAAGTTTTGAGGTAAATTTATGATTATTGATTAAATTTGCACAACAAAGAATACCAAATATTAGATAAAATACAATTATGAAATACGATATCATTATCATAGGAAGTGGACCTGGAGGATATGTAACAGGAATTAGAGCTTCTCAATTAGGATTTAAAGTTGCCATTGTAGAAAAAGAATCTTTGGGAGGAATCTGTTTAAATTGGGGCTGTATCCCAACAAAAGCTTTGTTAAAATCTGCTCAGGTATATGATTATTTAAAACATGTAGATCAATATGGTTTAAAAGCAGAGGCAATAGACAAGGACTTTGACGCTGTTATTAAAAGAAGTCGTGGAGTTGCAGAAGGAATGAGTAAAGGAGTTGCCTTTTTAATGAAAAAAAACAAAATCGATATCATTGACGGTTTTGGAAAAATAAAAACAGGTAAAAAAGTGGAGGTCACCTCTGAAAAAGGAACCGTAACGGAATACAGTGCCGATTCAATTATTATCGCAACTGGCGCACGTTCTAGAGAATTACCGAACTTACCGCAAGACGGTGTAAAAGTGATTGGATATCGAAAAGCGATGACACTTCCTAGCCAACCAAAATCAATGATTGTTGTGGGTTCTGGTGCTATTGGAGTTGAATTTGCTCATTTCTACAATACCATGGGTACAAAAGTAACCCTTGTTGAATACATGCCAAACATAGTTCCTGTTGAAGATACTGATATTTCGAAACAATTTGAACGCTCTATTAAAAAAGCAGGAATAAAAGTAATGACAAATTCATCTGTAGAATCTGTAGATACTTCTGGTGATGGCGTTGTTGCAACTGTAAAAACAAAGAAAGGAGAAGAAACTTTACAAGCTGATATTTTATTATCCGCAGTTGGAATTAAATCTAATATTGAAAATATTGGTTTAGAAGATGTTGGTATTATTGTAGATAGAGATAAAATTTTGGTAAACGATTTTTATCAAACAAATATTCCAGGATATTATGCAATTGGAGATGTGGTTCCCGGACAAGCATTGGCTCATGTTGCCTCTGCAGAAGGAATTACCTGTGTAGAAAAATTAGCTGGTTTGCACACCGAACCAATAGATTATGGCAACGTTCCTGGTTGTACCTATGCAACCCCTGAAATAGCCTCTGTTGGTATGACCGAAGCAAAAGCAAAAGAAGCTGGTTACGAAATAAAAGTTGGAAAATTTCCTTTTTCAGCCTCAGGAAAAGCTACAGCAGCTGGAACAACAGAGGGCTTTGTTAAGGTTATCTTTGATGCAAAATATGGCGAATGGTTAGGGTGTCATATGATTGGTGCTGGTGTTACAGATATGATTGCCGAGGCAGTTTTAGGACGAAAACTAGAAACTACGGGCCATGAAGTTTTAAAAACAATTCACCCACACCCAACAATGAGTGAAGCAGTCATGGAAGCAGTAGCAGATGCCTATGATGAAGTAATTCATTTATAACATTTAATTTTATGCATGCAAATGTATAGGCCTGACTTATAAAAAATAAAACAAACCCGAAGTTGATCTCTTCGGGTTTTTATCTAAAAAAAAAACTATTTTTAGCATTGATCTTAAGCAAGATGATTACAAATAAAAAAGAATTTTTTAAAGAAATTATAAAATCACTTTTAAAACTTACCATCGCAGGCGTTTTTATTGGTGTCTTAAAAAAATATGATGCCCTAATTGCTGTAGTTTTACTTCTTAAAACAACACATATTATTTATAAAGAAATTATAAAATCCAAAACAACAAAAAATTGGTTGTTGTTAATAGGAATGCTACTCACTTGTTTTGGTGGTATCGTTGGTGAAAACTGGGGAGTTGCCAATGTGTATTGGAAATATCATGAAATAAACAAAGCATTGCCACTTTGGCTTCCTTTTGCTTGGATGTTGGCTTTCTACTATTTGTATAAATTAGAAAGAAACTTATTTCCCCTTTTGACCAATCAATCGCAAAGAAATAAAATTATTTTAGCACTACTATTAGCATCAATTCTTCCAGCTTTCGGGGAGATTATTACAATTTATTTAGGCGTTTGGACCTATTATTGGCCTTATCAAATTTTTGGAGTTCCTTTATATGCCTTAATCTGTTTGATTTTTGTTCACATGTTGGTGTATACAATTTTACATTTTATCTGTAAAAAGTATAACATAAACGATCTTGTTTTTAATTAAAATTTCCAACAAACAATTCTGGTTACTTTATTTCCTTGATGCATCGGAATTACTTTAAATACAGATGCTCCCAATTTCTTTGAAGACTTCTCCATACTTTCAACATTTTCTTTTTTGGAAACCAGACTTGTAAACCAGGTACTTTTATTTTTAAAGAGTGAACTTTCATACAGATAGTTATGTAAAAAAGCTTTTTCACCTCCAACATACCACAATTCGTTATTATTACCAGCAAAATTTCGCACACTATTATTACCTAAATTTCTGTTTTTTCTTCTATTTGCTCCTCTTGCCTCTTCTGCTGATTTATAAAATGGCGGATTGCACATCACTGCAGAAAAAGAATCCTCCTCTTCTATTATACCCTTTAAAATTTGGTTTTCATCAAATTGTTGGCGCAATTTAATAGAACTCTCTAAATGATTATCATCTATAATATCTTGAGCAGTATCTAAAGAATCTAAATCTATGTCTGTTGCAACAAAATTCCAATTATATGCTGCAACTCCCAATAATGGATAAATACAAGTTGCACCGGTACCAATGTCTAGAATAGTAGTATTTTCTTCTAAAGAGATTACGTCTGCTAAATGATGAATATAATCTAAACGTCCTGGAATGGGTGGACATAAATTTTGATTCGGGAAATCCCAAACTGAAATCTTATCAAAAGAAAAAAGCAATCCCCTATTGAGCTCTTTTACAGCCATAGGATTTGAAAAATCAATACTCATATTTCCATATGCATTATTGGAAACATACTCTTTTAAAGCAGGATTGTCTTTAATTAATTCATCAAAATTATACCCTCTATTAAATTTATTTTTTGGGTGCAAGCCTTTTTCTTTCATTATAATTCTACTATTGTAAACTCTAATTGTAAAGGTTTTAAAGCACCTTTTAACGCTCTTATAAACAACGGACCGTACGTCAAATAATAGTTAGAAAAGTTCAACTGACGTTCATCTAAACTCTGATTTGGCAGCAATTCATTTTGAAGTTCTGTGATGCGTTTCACCAAGGCCTTTTGTTTCCTCTTTTCGGCTCTTAGCATACGTTTTTGCAGGTTTTCTAGGCCTTTTATTTGTTTTATTTCTTGAGCATTTACAGCTCCTAAAAAAGAAACATCTGTTTTTTTAGCAACTTCTTTTAATTCTGAAAATTGTTTCTTTAAAAAATTAATTTTTTTATCAAAATCGATTTCAATATCAGTATTTTCAATTATTTTTTTTGCGAGTAAATCATGCTGATTTAAAAATAATTCTTGATGTGAAATAGTTAAATTATTTAGCTTCTTTTGTTGTTTTTCTGAAAGAAGTTGCACAGAATTTCTTAGTAATAAAACAGGAAAAGGAATCGCTACTTCCTTAAAATAATCTTTCAACTCGAACCAATAGGCAATCTCTCCTCCTCCTCCTACATAACAAATATTAGGTAAAACGACTTCTTGGTATAAGGGTCTCATAATTACATTTGGAGAGAATGCTTCAGGATTTTCGTCAACTGCTTTTAAAATTTCTGATTTTGAAAAAGAGATTTCTGAATTATTGACTTTATAAATCCCATTTTCTAAAATAATACGTTCTCTAAAATGATCCCCTAAATAGAATAAATTCAATTCTCTAGGGTTTACCTGTATTTTATAGTCTTTCTTTAAATTTTTAATTGTTTTTGAAACCGCTTTAAATGAAGTCTGGTTCTCTAATTCGTCTTTTAAAATTGGTGTCAATAATTGTTTTAGTTTCACATCATCTCCATCTATAATCACCAAACCAGAATCACTAAACAATTCATTTGCAATATATCGAGTTGCATCTGCTAAATTTTGATGTTTCAAATATGCTTCAGAAAATAGTTTTTTTATAAATTCTGCATTTTTAGAATGCCCTAAATGTTTGGCAAATACTTTAAAAACATTTTCCAATCCATTCGTTGAAAAACGTCCAACAGCTCCCCCATCTTTTCGATTCCAAGCTACTTTTTTTCCATCAAAATTGAAAAAATTAATTTCCTCAAAATCGTGATCTTCTGATGCCATCCAGTAAATGGGAATAAAATTCTGTTCTGGAAATTTAAGAGATAGTTCCTCACATAAATTAATCGTAGAAATAATTTTATACAAGAAATACAAAGGACCAGTAAACAAGTTTAATTGATGACCAGTAGTCACTGTAAATGAATTTTGTTTCTTTAAAATTTCGATATTATCTTGTGTTTTTTCAGAAACTTTAAAATGTTGGTATTGACTTTTTAAGGCAGCTGACAAAACCAATCTTGTTTGTAATCGAAATGTAGCTTGCTTCTCTTCTATCTGACTGTAAAAACCAGGAATGTCAGGAAAATTGTTGTAAAAAGGCAGTATCGATTTTTTTTTCTCTAAATAATCTACAATTGTTTTAGAGAAAAATCCGGTTTCTTGAAAAGGAATATGTGCTACTTTCATTCTTTCTTACTGCGTTCTTTCTTGCTTTGTTCTTTAAAACAATGTGTAAATATAAGGTCTTTCTACTCTATATGGATTTACAAACGTGTAATTAATTATTTTTTTCACCTTTTGAGGTACTTTAAATTTGACATTTAATTTTGCTCGTAGAACTTTTTCAAAAATAGTAAATTTTGAAATGAAGTTGTTAAAAGATGTTCTACTCTAACATAGTTTTAACATGATAAAATTCAATCCCATAAAAGAGAACTGAAATATTTCTTACTTTTGAACTTCAAATTAAATCTTTATGAAAATAAAATTCCTTTTCATCATTGCTTTCTTAACATTTGGTAGCATCATTTCTCAAACTTTACAAACCCCTTCTCAATTTTTAGGATATGAAATTGGATCTCGTTTTACAAGGCATCATAAAGTAATAGACTATTTTAAATATGTTTCTAAAAATAGCTCAAATGTTGAATTAGAAAAGTATGGAGAAACCAATGAACACAGACCTTTGTATGTGAGTTATATTTCTTCAAAAGAAAATATTCTACATTTAGAAAATATTAGAAAATCGAATCTTTCTCAAGCAGGTATCATTGCGGGAGGTTCTAATAATAAAATTTCAATCGTTTGGTTGAGTTATAATGTTCATGGAAATGAAGCTTCAAGTACAGAAGCTGCTATGCTAACAATATACGAGTTGGTTACCACCAAACAAAGATGGTTAAAAAACACAGTAGTTATTATAGACCCCTGCTTAAATCCAGATGGTAGAGATCGGTATGTAAACTGGTACCAACAAGTAAAAAGTACCCCTTTTAATATAAATCAAGAAGGAAAAGAACATTCTGAGCCTTGGCCAGGTGGAAGACCAAATCATTATTTGTTCGATTTAAATAGAGATTGGGCATGGGCAACTCAATCAGAAACTGCACAAAGAATAAAAATATACAATAAATGGATGCCACATATTCATGTAGATTTCCATGAACAAGGAATAAACGACCCCTACTATTTTGCTCCAGCAGCGGCTCCTTTTCATGAAATTATATCTGACTGGCAACGTAATTTTCAAACTCAGATTGGCAAAAATCACGCTACGTATTTTGATAGAGAAGGATGGTTGTATTTTACCAAAGAAAGTTTTGATTTATTATATCCAAGTTATGGAGATACTTACCCAACCTATATGGGTGCCATTGGAATGACTTATGAACAGGCAGGACACGGCCGAGCAGGATTGGGAGTAAAAACGGATGAAGGAGAGGTATTGACTCTAAAAGACAGAGCCATCCGTCATATGACTACCGGTTTGTCTACCGTAGAAATATCCTCTAGCAATGCTGTAAAATTAAACACTGAATTCAAGAAATTCTTTACAAACACGAATGCTACCTACAAAAGTTATGTCCTAAAAAACAATAATGAAGACAAAACAAGGAGGTTAAAAGCATTGTTAGACACCCATCAAATCGCCTATGAAAATACAGAGTCAGGCTCCGTAAAAGGATATGACTATTCTAGCCTAAAAGAAGAAAAAATGAGTGTATCTCTCTCAGATATAGTAGTTCACACAGATCAACCAAAAGGAAAAATGGTAAAAGCTCTTTTTGAACCTGTTACTAAATTAGAAGATTCTTTAACCTATGACATTACTGCTTGGTCATTACCATATGCTCATGGTTTTAAAGCCATTGCCTCTAGAAATAAAGTAAACTCTGTTCTAAATGTCAAATCAATTACTATAAAAAATAATACAGATAAATCTTCATATGCTTATATTTCTAAATGGAATAGTGTAGCAGATGCTACTTTTTTAGGCGCGCTGTTAAAAGCAAATATTACACCTCGTTTTTCTGAAAAACCATTTTCTATTGCAGGAAAATCTTATCAAAGAGGAACATTAATTATTTTAAGAAATGATAACAAAAATGATTCTTTTGATGATAAATTAGTAGCAATTGCCAACAAACATCAAAGAAAATTATTTTCTGTAAAAAGTGGTTTTGTTAGTGCTGGTGTAGATTTTGGCTCCTATTCTGTAAAACCTATCAACAAACAAAATATTGCAGTATTATCTGGAAAAGAGACCTCTTCTTTAAGCTTTGGTGAAATTTGGCATTTCTTTGAAACACAATTACACTACCCAATAACCAATATAGATGCTAGTGATTTTGAAAATATAAAGTATACTAATTATGATGTAATTATAATCCCCGATGGGAATTATAAAAAGGTTCTTACCAAAGAAAATTTAGAAAAATTAAAGCAATGGGTTCAGTCTGGTGGAACTTTAATCGCAATTGGAAATGCCTTAATGCCTTTTGCCAATAAAAAAGAATTCTCTCTTAAAGAGAAAAAAACTAATGAAGAAAAAATCAGTGTAGATTTAACTCCTTATGCAGGTAGAGAAAGAAAAAATGTTACTAAATTAATTACAGGTAGTATTTTTAAAAGTTTGTTAGACCCAACTCACCCTTTGGCTTTTGGATATGGAAAAGCGTATTTTTCACTAAAATTAGGTAGCACTTCATTCGAATACTTAAAGAAGGGAAACAATGTTGCTTATTTTGACGAAACTACTAAAACCGTTTCTGGTTTCGCTGGAAGCACTGCGGTTAAAAAAGTACCTAAATCCTTATTATTTGGTGAAGAAAAGTTAGGAAATGGGAGTATCATTTACATGGTAGACAACCCATTGTTTAGATCTTTTTGGGAAAATGGAAAACTCTTTGTAGCCAATGCTGTTTTCTTGTTGAATTCAGATAAATTGGACTAAAAAATCAATTCTTAAACTTCAAAATGCTCCCAAAGAGTATCTGACTTTTTGGGAGCACTTCAAAATATTTTTTTATTTATGATGTTACAGGTGTCCCATATAAATCATAATCACCTGCCTCGTGCATTTTAATATCAATAAATTCTCCTATTTTAATATAATGTTTTTTTGCATCAACTAAAACATCATTGTCTACATCAGGTGAATCATACTCTGTTCTACCATAAAAATATTCTCCATCTTTTCTGTCAAATAAACAACGAAAGGTTTTTCCTATTTTTTGTTGATTCAATTCCCAAGAAATTTGAGACTGAACTTCCATGATTTCATTTACACGTTTAAACTTTACCTCTGCCGGAACATTATCATCTAAAACATAGGCACCCGTATTTTCTTCGTGAGAATATTCAAAAGCACCCAAGCGTTCGAAACGCATTTCTTCTACCCAGTCTTTTAATTCTTGAAACATTTCTTCTGTTTCTCCCGGATACCCAACAATTAATGTTGTTCTAATGGCCATTTCTGGAACTGACTCTCTAAATTTATGAATTAACGCAGTCGTTTTTTCGTGTGTTGTTCCTCGTTTCATAGACTTTAACAACTCGGTATTTATATGCTGTAAAGGAATGTCTAAATAATTACAAACTTTAGGTTCCCGTTTCATTACTTCTAAAACATCCATAGGAAAACCCGTTGGGAATGCGTAATGCAACCGAATCCATTCAATACCCTCTACTTTTACCAACGCTTCTAATAATTGAGCTAGGGCTCTTTTTTTATAAATATCTAAGCCATAATACGTTAAATCTTGAGCGATTAGCATTACTTCTTTTATTCCTTTTGCGGCTAATTTAGTGGCTTCAACAACAATATCTTCAATAGGTGTAGAAACGTGTTTACCACGCATTAGAGGAATGGCACAAAAAGAACAGGGTCTATCACACCCTTCTGCAATTTTTAAATAGGCATAATGTTTTGGAGTTGTTGTTAAACGCTCTCCTATCAATTCATGTCTATAATCTGCTTCTAAAACTTTTAATAAATTAGGCAAATCATGTGTCCCAAAATATTGATCTACATTGGGAATTTCTTTCTCTAAATCTGGTTTATAACGTTCACTTAAACATCCTGAAACAAAAACTTTATCAATTTCACCAGCTTCTTTCCTTTGCGCATAATGAAGAATTGTATCAATTGATTCTTCTTTAGCTTTACCAATAAAACCACAAGTATTAATAACCACAATATTTCCATCGTCATTTTCATCTTCATGAACTACTTTTTTACCATTGGCTTTTAACTGTCCCATTAAGACTTCAGAATCATAAATATTCTTTGAACAACCCAAGGTAACTACATTAATTTTATTTTTTTTAATGGTTTTTGTGCGCATATACTTTTTTTTAATAATTGCAAATATACAGCTTAATTAGAGTTTTTATTCAAAGTTTTTTAGATGGTTTTTTAGATGAAATATTTTTTTTAATACGGAGCATCTAACGTTAGCTAAAATTCTCATAAAACACAACTCACTGAAGATAATGAACTTAGAGTTGTATTCTTACTTCCATAAATAACCTATAATTTACTAAATAACAATGTCTTAATAACTAAACCCAATCCTTTACCCTTCAAATTAATAAAACACAAGAATGAAGCTCATATAAAAGTCTAAAAGCAATAAAAAATGCTTGAAATGATTGGGTACCAATACGTATTTTATATTTCTAAAATCCTTTGTAGTTTTAACTAAAAAAAGATTATGACTGATTAAGAAAAATATTTCCTTAAAAAATCACTCTTTTTTTTTTTAAAACTCAAATGAATAAAAACTTACTAAAATGAATAAAAAATTACTATTTCTATTATTCGCTTTTTTAATAACTCTCTCTTACGCTCAAGACAACAATAAGTTTAGAACTGAAAAAGTATGGCGTATAAATTTTTTAAATCCAGCAATTGAATTAGAAATTCCGACAGGACAATTTTCCACTTTTTCTTCAGCTCTCGGAATTGGTTATGGAGGAGGATATCCTGATTTGCATTTTGGAGGAAGTGGATTTATTTATATAATTAGTCCATTCGCTGATTTTCAACAAAAATGGTTTTATAACTTAAATAAAAGAAATGGGAAAAATCAAAATACAGAAAATAATTCTGGAAATTTTGTGTCATTAAAATTTATAACACGTGGAAATTCAATAGCGGAAAATATAAACAGAACTTCTGATTTTGATTTTGCTTTCGGACCAACTTGGGGAATTCAAAGAAAGTATGGAAAGAATTTCCATTTACTTTTTGACGTTGGTCCTCAATATTATTTTGACATAAACGGAAATGGAAATATTTGGCCAATTATGTTACAACTGAATTTAGGATTTGACTTAAAAAAGCAATAAAAAATGCTTGAAATAATTGGGTACTAATACGTATTTTATATTTCTAAAATTTAATATTTTTTTTTAAAAAAAATTGTAAGACTGTAAGAAAATTGTGTACAAACAAATGAGGTACTTCAAGGGATTAAATGGATTAAGGTTCTTTGCAGCCTATTTAGTTGTTCTTCATCATGCAGAACAGATACGATTGAAAAATGATATATTCCATTTAAAAGATTTACCTCTTTTTAATAACGGAAGTTGTGCAGTAACCTTTTTTTTTGTTTTAAGTGGTTTTTTAATTTCGAATTTGCTTCTAAAAGAGCAGGTAGTTACAGGAACTATCTCTATTCAAAAATTCTACATGAATAGGATATTAAGAATATGCCCTCTATATTTTCTTTTAGTTATTCTTGGAACAATTATTATTCCGTATTTTTTAACTACCATAAATCATTCCTATGAGATGCCTTACACCTTCAAAGATGTGGTACTGTATTATGTTTTCTTCTCCCCTTTTATGGTTAACATATTATTCGGACATCATTTGTTAGAACCACTTTGGTCTATTGGAGTTGAAGAGTTATTCTACATTATATGGGCTCCCTTATTTAAGTTCCTAAAAAGATATATTTTAGTTATCACCTTATCTGTAATAACTCTTAAAATTCTTCTGATTATTGCTTCTGACACTTTTTTATTTCCTTCTAATTTATCGAAAATTATAAAAAATGTTAAAATTTGAATCTTTAGCAGTTGGGGGGTTAACAGCATATATCATTTATCATAGAAAAAAGAAAATTGAAGATACTATACTGTTTTCAAAGCTAATTCAAATAATTATATTCCTATTTTTAATAGGTAAATTTTTCATATCTAAATTCCTGATTCAAAGTCTGTTTTTCTTTGAATTTCTGTATAATTCAAATATATTCTCTCATATGATTTTAAGTTGTTCATTTGCTTGGTTAATTATCAATATATCCCTGAATAGAAAGTCAATTATTAGTTTAGACAATAGGGTGTTTAACTTTCTAGGTGAAATATCCTATGGTATTTACATGTATCACATGCTAATCATATTTGGAATAATAGTACTCCTAAAAGATTACATTGCAACTATGTCGGGACTATCCTCTACTGCCTTTTTTTACTTACTTTTAACTACAGGTGTAATATTGGTTTCTACTATTTCAAAAAGAATATTCGAAGATTATTTTTTGAGACTTAAGAAGAACTTCAGAATAATACAGCATACAACAAAAGATCATGAAACTTATGAAATAAAGGAAATCAATGAGCCAAAGGGGTATTAATTAATGACAAACAAAAAGTTGTATTATCGCCAAATAAGTATCCGTTAGCACAAGCTTTTATTTAGACATATCGAGTTATGGGCAATCAAAGCCGATGTTCAACCATGTACGAGGATTTGTAACTCCAATCCTAAAAAAAGATTCAAAATTCATATATTTACAAATATGATTTGAGTATTTTTTTAAATGATTAACACTTTCAAATGACTACTTTATTTTTTCAGGCATCTTTGATTATTTTAATTCTTGTAACCCTTTTATGGATCTGGAGTGTTTTTATAAAAAACGTCAGTATTGTTGACATTTTTTGGGGGTTAGGGTTTGTCGTTGTAAACACATTTTATGTTTTTATGTCGGGAGAACTAAATGCAAGAAAAATAGTGATATTAACCTTGGTTTGTATTTGGGGATTTAGACTTGCCATTTATCTAGCAATAAGAAATATTGGCAAAGGTGAAGATTTCAGATATCAAGAATTTCGACAAAATTATGGCCCTAAACGGTATTGGTGGTTTAGCTATTTTCAAACTTTTTTATTACAAGGAATCTTAATTATGATTATTTCTTTACCGCTTCTAGGAATAAATTATAACAATAGTAATGGAAACTTACAAATACTTGATTACCTGGGAATTATAATATGGATTATTGGGTTTACCTTTGAAACCGTTGGTGATTTTCAATTATCGAATTTTAAAAGGGATTCCAAAAACAAAGGAAAAATCTTACATACAGGCCTTTGGAAATACACCCGACATCCAAATTATTTTGGCGACTCTGCAGTTTGGTGGGCATATGGCATTTTTAGCATTGCTGCGGGTAGTTATTGGCAGGCAATAGGTGCTGTTATAATGACCTTATTAATTCTCAAAATATCTGGAGTAAGTTTGCTAGAAAAGACCTTAAAAGAAACAAAACCCCAGTACAAAGAATACATTCAAAAAACAAGCTCTTTTATCCCTTGGTTTCCAAAAAAATAAATGACAATGGACTTTCTTACTAAAAATTTTTGGTTTATACTTTTCTTTATTTGGGGTATACCTCTAAGTTATTACAGAAGTAAATTTAGAAAAATAGTTTATCAAACTGATAACTGGCTCATCAATATCAAGCCTTTATTCTGGAAAGAAATTATAGGTCTTATTGGAAATATTTATCCTAAAAATATTAGTTATAAAAAACTTAGAAACTTTTACCGCTTCTATCTAACCATCTATTTCTTGTTATTAATTGCTTACCTTGTTTTCAATTGAAAATTAGAAACAAGTCTCTTAGGAGGAGCTCTAAATTATAAGAATATTATTTTACTTAAAAAAAGAATCTACAAATTCGTGTTTGTTGAAGACCTGCAAATCATCGATTCCCTCTCCTACACCAATATATTTAACAGGAATCTGAAATTGATCTGAGATGCCAATTACAACCCCACCTTTTGCGGTACCATCTAACTTTGTAACAGCTAAAGAGGTAACCTCTGTTGCTTTTGTAAACTGTTTTGCTTGCTCAAATGCATTTTGACCAGTAGAACCATCTAAAACTAATAAAACGTCGTGTGGAGCATCTGCGACTACTTTTTGCATTACACGTTTAATTTTAGTCAACTCATTCATTAAGTTTACCTTATTATGCAACCTACCGGCAGTATCAATAATTACAACATCCGCATTTTGAGTAACTGCTGATTTTAAGGTATCGAAAGCAACTGAAGCTGGATCGGAACCCATTTCTTGATGTACAATTGGCACATCTGTTTTACTAGCCCAAACTTTTAATTGATCTATTGCGGCAGCTCTAAAAGTATCTGCAGCTCCTAAAACAACTTTTAAACCTTGTTTCTTAAACTGACTTGCTAACTTCCCTATTGTTGTTGTTTTACCAACACCGTTGACGCCAACAACCATAATTACAAAAGGACTTTTATTTTTTGGTATTGTAAATTCTGTTTCATCACCAAGATTTGTTTCAGATAACAAACCTGCAATTTCTTCGCGAAGAATTTTATTTAATTCATCGGTACCAACATATTTGTCTTGAGCAACTCTAACCTCTATCCTATTAATAATTTTAAGAGTGGTATCTACACCAACATCTGAAGCAATCAGAACCTCTTCTAGGTCGTCTAAAACATCTTCATCTACTTTAGATTTTCCCGCTACTACTTTTGTTAATTTACCAAAAAAACTTGCTTTAGACTTCTCCAATCCTTTGTCTAAAGTTTCCTTCTTTTCTTTCGAGAATATTTTTTTAAAAAAACTCATTTTTATAATTTATGATCTTTATTAATTTATTAAAAAAACTACTACTTGTTTAATTTAACAAACCAACACTTAAATATCGATTACGTTAGCGATTGAAGTTTTGTTGTAGCTCCTTAAAAAGAGCGACTTCTGAAAGCGCGACTTGATCTTGAATACCCCCAAGATAAAGTAACGCCCAAAAATACACAATTCTAATTCATAAAAAAAGCTACTTTCTAAATAGAAAGTAGCTTTGTATATTTTTATGAAGTAAAAATTACTTTTTTGCTAAAAAGTCGTTTACTTTTGAAGGATCCATGATTGATTCTACAAAAGTGTAAGCTCCTGATTTTGGAGACTTTACCATTTTGATAGCTTTGGTTAATCTTTTTGCTCCTGTCTGTAACGATGCTACTGATTTTTTTGCCATTGTTTAAATTTTAAATCTATATGCTCTGTTCTGAGTTCTAGATATTTTAATTATTTAATTTCTTTGTGAACAGTCATTTTCTTTAAGATAGAGTTGAATTTTTTAATTTCCAATCTATCTGGAGTATTCTTCTTGTTCTTGGTTGTAATATATCTAGAAGTACCTCTTTCTCCTGAAGCTTTGTGCTCTGTACATTCTAAGATTACTTGAACTCTATTTCCTTTTTTTGCCATTTGTATAAAATTTAAATCGCTTGAGCTTATTTAGTTAAAATTCCGTTAGCTCTCGCTTCTTTTATAACTGCAGAAATTCCTTTCCTGTTAATATTTTTTAATGCAGAAGCAGATATTTTTAAGGTAATCCATTTATCTTCTTCTGGGATATAAAAACGCTTTGTCATTAGGTTAGCGTCAAACTTTCTCTTAGTTCTATTTAAAGCGTGAGAAACGTTGTTCCCAACCATTGCTTTTTTTCCTGTTAATTCACAAACTCTAGACATCTTTTCGACAGTATTTATAGTGTTATCTCTAAACGAGGTGCAAATCTACAAATAAATCTAATCCTGAACAAAACAATTTCACAAATTTTTAAAGAATTTCTTTTTGTAAAATCTCAAGTGATTTACTGACTGTTCTATTGATTACTTTTTCTCTTGGCTGACCAAAATTAAATTCTTGAACACACTCTTTCTCATCGGAGATAAAAGCAATGTAAACGAGTCCTAAACTCTTATCATTATTGTCTGAGGTTGGCCCTGCATTTCCTGTTACTGCAATTGCATAATTTGTCTGAAGTTTTTGCTTGGCTCCTCTTGCCATCTCTAAAGCTACTTCTTTGCTAACTACAGTATGTTTTTTAATAGTTTCTTGAGAAATATCCAATAAATTAATTTTAGTTTCTGCACAATAGGTTATAAAACTTCCTTTAAAGTATGCTGATGCTCCTGCAATAGAGACCAAAGTTGATGCAATTTTACCTCCGGTTAAACTTTCTGCAGTAGCTATTGTCTTATTGCGCATTTTAAGCAAGTCACCTACTCTTTTTTCTAAAGAGGCATCATCATCTAAACCTGTAATTATTTCGGGAATTAATTGATACAGCTCATTCACTTTTTCATCTAATTCTTTTTCTAAAACTTTTTTGTTATCGCCTTTAGCGGATAATCGCAAACGCACTCTACCAAAAGAAGGCAAATAGGCTAACTTAATAAATGCCGGAAGCTTATTTTCAAAATCTTCGATTCTTTCTGCAATAGTGCTCTCTCCTTGCCCATAAGTCATAATTGTCTTATGAATGATAAATGGAAGCTTAAATTGCTTCTGTATTCTTGGTAAAACTTCATTCGATACCAACCCTTTCATTTCATATGGAACTCCCGGAAGAGAGACAAAAACAGTCTTATTTTCATAAAACCACATTCCTGGTGCGGTTCCAAAATTATTCATTAACAAAGTGGCTTTTGATGGTAATTTGGCCTGTGTTCGTTGAATTTCTTTAAATGGATGATTTATTTTTTTAAACAATCCTTGAATATGAGTAACTACTTGTGGATACTCTATATGCTCAGTATCATGAAAGAATTCTGCAATTGTTTTTTTAGTAATGTCATCTTTTGTGGGTCCTAATCCTCCTGTAAGTATTACAATACCAACTCTATCTTGTGCTTCTTTTAAGGCATTTAGAATGTGCTGTTTGTCATCTTGAATGGAAGTTATTTGATATACTGAAACACCTATTTTATTCAATTGTTTTCCAATCCATTGAGAATTGGTGTCTACAATTTGACCTATCAAAATTTCGTCTCCGATTGTTATAATTTCTGCATTCATGATGTGTGATTATGATGCAAAAATAGGAACAAGTATTAATATTTAAATTAAATTTGAAGATAAATATCAAATCAATGAAAGTCTCCTATAGTTTCCTGTTAATTATATCCATCATTATCTCTTCTTGCTCTTCAGTTAATATAAAAAAATCAGAAGAACAATTGGTACGTATTCCCTATACAAGTTTTCTAGACAATTCAGATCGAGAATATTTTTTATACCTGCCGAAAGGATATAAAGAATCAGACAAAAATTGGCCTATTTTAATGTTTCTTCATGGAAATGGAGAACGTGGAAATGGTAAAAGTGAATTAGAATACATACAAATTCATGGACCATTATATGAATCTTGGGTTCAAAAAAGAGACTTGCCTTTTATTATTATTGCTCCACAACTACATATGTTTGATTTGGACAAGCAAGGAATTGATTATATCACAAATAGAACTACAGAATCTATTCCGAAACGATTAAAAACTGGAACTCCTAATCGACCTAAACCTAGGTTTACTTATGAAAAATTGAATCGTATTATGAATGATACAATACCAGAAGCTAGAATAAATTTTATAAATAAATATGGCTGGAATAACGTACAAGAAGATTTGATAAGTATGATTGATAGTACCTTAAAAAACTACAAGGCTGATGATAAAAGAGTTTATTTAACCGGTCTGAGTTTTGGTGGATATGGGACTTGGCATACAGCTAGTAAATATCCAAATAAATTTGCAGCGATAAACCCAATAGTAGGATTTGCATTTCCAAATTTAATAAAATCTATTGCAGAAAAAAAAATACCTATTTGGAATATTGCCGGCGGAAAGGACAAAGCAGTCCCATCTGAATATTTTTACAGTGGAATTAATAAATTAAAAGAGTTTGGTCATCATAAAGTTAGACTTACTATTCATGAAGATACAGATCATATAGAAACTTGGAGAAGAGTTTATGCTGGACAAGATATTTATGATTGGCTATTGAGTCACTCTAAATAGAATATTTAACCCTGCAAACTTATCATAAATTACTTCACCCGAATGGTAAAAGCCTCTTTTCCTTCTATCATTCCTTTTAAAACATCATTCTCAAAAACTTTACCCACACCTGCTGGAGTTCCCGTAAAGATTATATCTCCTTTTTTTAAGGTAAAATATTGAGATACAAAAGAAATTAATTCATCTATATTCCACAACATAGCGTCTGTATTTCCTTCTTGAACAATAGCATCATTTTGATATAATTGAAATTTCAAATTAGCTAAATCAAATTCTTCTTTCGGATAAAACTCACCAACAACTGCACTTCCATCAAACGCTTTTGCTTTTTCCCATGGCAAGCCACTTTCTTTGCATTTTGCTTGAATATCACGTGCTGTGAAATCAATTCCCAATCCGATTTCATCATAATATTTGTGGGAAAAAATTTTATCTATATGCTTACCTACTTTGTTAATCTTTACTAAAATTTCAACTTCATAATGAATATCATCAGAAAAAGGAGGAATAAAAAAAGGGTTCTTTTTTGGTAAAATAGAAGAATCTGGCTTTAAAAATACAACTGGATTTTCTGGTCTTTCATTCTCAAGTTCTTCGATGTGTTTTGCGTAGTTGCGCCCAATACAAATTATTTTCATTATGTATTTAAAATTTGAATGATTCAAAAATTAAAAGCTAAGATAACATACTCCAAACTGAATAATACTTCCTAAAAAATACTAAAATATCTACTCACCAGCTTCTGGAAAAACAATGGCCCTGTTTCCAGAAACTATAATTTGATGATTTAAATGATTTTTTACGGCTCTTGCTAAAACTAGCTTTTCAATATCTGCACCAATTCTCTTTAATGTTGTTGGAGTACTTTCGTGACTTACAGGCTTTACATCTTGCTCAATAATAGGACCTTCATCTAAATCTTCCGTAGCATAATGGGCTGTTGCGCCTATTAATTTTACACCTCTTTCATATGCTTTCTTGTATGGATTTGCTCCTTGAAAAGCTGGTAAAAATGAATGGTGAATATTGATGATTTTTTCTGGATAATGATTGATAAAATGAGAAGATAAAATCTGCATATATCTGGCCATAATTACCAAATCTATGGTATTAGAATCTAATAATTTAATAATTTGTCCCTCTTGCTCCTCTTTAGTTCCCTCAGAGATCGGAAGGTAATAAAAAGGAATATCAAACATTTCTGCAATATGTCTTAATTTGTTGTGGTTACTGATAATCATCTTCACATTACAATCCAAACGACCTTCTTTAGAACGCTCTAACAAATCGTATAAATTGTGACTCGTATGCGAAACCAAAATAGCCACATTTTGTTTTTTTTCTCCATAATGCACAGACCAACTAAATTGTAATGGATCTGCCAATTCTAAAAAACTATTTTCTAATTCGTTCTTAGAAATATTGGTTCCATCTGCATTCAAACGAACCCTCATAAAATAAGTGTCTTCAATTGAATTTACATACTGCTGACAACTCAAAATATTAAATCCTTTTTCATAAAAAAAATTGGTTATTTTTGCAACCAACCCTTTTTGATCTGGGCATTTTATTAAAAAAGTTACTACTTGTGATTTCATTTTTTTTAAACGTTTTATAAATTAAAAAAATTCACTGCTATTCTTAATATGATTTATCGATTTTTAAAAAATCTATTCAAATGATCCGCTGAATTTAGGAAGTAATTAGAGAAATCTATGGTATCCATTTTTTCGGAAAATTCGGTTTTCTCTTCTCTAAAAAAGCATCTCTTCCTTCTTTTGCTTCGTCTGTCATATATGCAAGTCTGGTTGCTTCACCCGCAAAAACCTGCTGACCAACCATACCATCATCCGTTAAATTCATTGCAAATTTTAACATTTTTATAGAAGTCGGACTTTTCTCAAGTATTTCTTGAGCCCATTCAAAAGCAGTACTTTCTAACTCCTCATGAGGGATTACAGCATTCACCATTCCCATATCGTAGGCATCTTGAGCAGAATAGTTTCTTCCTAAAAAGAAAATCTCTCTTGCTTTTTTCTGTCCTACCATTTTTGCCAAATAGGCAGACCCATACCCACCATCAAATGAAGTTACATCTGCATCTGTTTGTTTAAAAATTGCATGTTCTTTACTTGCCAATGTTAAATCACAGACTACATGTAAACTATGGCCTCCCCCAACTGCCCAACCTGGAACCACAGCTATTACTGCTTTTGGCATAAATCGAATCAAACGCTGAACTTCTAAAATATTAAGCCTGTGATATCCATCATCCCCAACATAACCTTGATGTCCTCGTGCTTTTTGATCTCCTCCAGAACAGAAAGAATAAACGCCATCTTTTGTACTTGGTCCTTCTGCAGAAAGTAAGACTACACCGATGTTTACATCTTCACTAGCATCATAAAAAGCATCGTATAATTCTTTGGTTGTTTTTGGTCTAAAGGCATTTCTAACATTTGGCCTATTAAATGCAATTCTAGCAACTCCATTACATTTTTTGTATGTAATATCTTCGTACTCTTTAACAATTTTCCACTCAGGTTGTATCATAATTTTGTATTTTGGACGTTCTTTTTAGAAGAACAAAATAAATGGTCACAAAAATAAAGATTCAAATTTATGATAAAGAAATCATTCTCACTAATATTTATTCTTTTTTGCTTTAGCGGGTTTTCACAAAAAGTAATTGAAAAAACAATAATATCAGACATCCTAGAGACTTCTCGAAATTTAAAAATTTATTTACCAAAGGGATATGAAAAAGATAGTCTAAAAAACTACCCATTAGCCGTAGTTTTTGATGCAGAGTACCTGTTCGATACCTATGTGGGCAATTCTGTTTTATTTGCATTAAAAGACAAAGCTCCTAAGCAAATTGTTGTGGGAATTTCTATGGAAAAAACAAAAAAAGAAGATACCTATTTTAATATAGATAATGGTAAATTGAATAGAAGAAGTATTGAATTTTATCAATTTGTGAGAGATGAAGTTATTTTTTATGTGGAAAGTAATTTTAGAACCTCTCCCTTTATTTCTCTGATTGGTGAGGGAACTTCCGCAAATATAATCAGTCATTACTTAAAAGAACCAGAACCTTATATAAACTCATATGTCTGTATAAATCCTACTTTTTCTGATTTTGTTTATCGAGAATTTGAATCATATAATCTTAAAAAATTTTTAAAAGAAGACAATACTTTTTATCTATACACCAACAATTCAACTTCATTTTCATTAAAAAAACAAGCTAAAATTCGAGAATTACAAATAGAGATTTCATCTCTAGGATTGAATAATTTTAACATTATAAATGACCATATAAAAACTCCTAGCAGTATTTCTGCAGTGAGCGAGGCAATACCAAGGGCAATCAGTAAAATTTTTGAAATTTATTCTTCAATTTCAGAAGATGAATTTAGAAAAAACATACAAAATTCTACTCCCAGAGATGCTATAGCATACTTAGAAAACAAATATTTAGAAATCGAATTCTTATTTGGAAGTAATTTAGGGATTAGAGAAAAAGATATTTATGCGATCGAAAATATAATTATTGAAAAAGAAAATGGTGATTATTTACGTGAATTTGGTAAAATGATTTTGAATTTATTTCCTAGCTCACCTCTAGGCGAATATTATATTGGTAGATACTATGAAAATAGAAACAATATTAAAAAAGCCTTAAGATTTTACAAAGTTGGATATGGAAAAATAGATCCTTCTGATCCAAATTCAGATGCTTTTTATGAAAATATTTTAAGATTAAGTGGTCAATAATATTGCTATCAACAATCACAAAAAAAGCTTAAAAAAATCCTATTTCACCAATTCAATTCTATCTTCTTTGATCATAATAAGCTTCTGTTTATATAGGTTACCAACTGCTTTTTTAAATGCTTTCTTACTCATTTTCATATGAAAACGAATAGCATCTGGAGAACTTTTATCTGTAATTAAAAGAAATCCTTCTCTACTATCTTTTAGTTTAGAAAGGATTTTATTTACATCAGAATCAATGACATTTCTAAATCCTTGTGGCCTCAGAGAAACATCTATTTTTCCATCTTCGCGAATATTTTTGATATAACCGGTTACTTCCATGTTTTCTTCTAACTCCTGAAAAACTTCGCTCCTAAAAAGCAACCCATCATATTCTTCATTTATTAAAACGGTATACCCTAAACCTGTTTCAGTTTCAATGATTAACTGCACTTTATCTCCCTCTTGTAAATCCATTATTGTATATAGTTAAAATAGGTTTTTAAAATCAAATTATTATCCCCACTTGGCGTAAAAATTTCTAAGATTTTTGGTTTTTCTGAAACTTCATAAAAATCTTTAATTTGTTCATTTACTGTATCAGTTGAAAATGCTTTATGATACTCGAAACCATGCATTTTAGATAAATGCTCTGCTGTTAAACAATGAGGTGTTTCAAAATATTTAGTTGCATTTGTAGTAGATGGACCCGGAATAATTTTAAAAATTCCACCGCCAGAATTATTTATTAAAACAATCCTAAAATTAGCAGGTATATGGTCATTCCACAATCCATTACTATCATAGAAAAAACTCAGGTCACCAGTAATAAAAACAGTTTGTTTTAAACTTGCAAATGCCGCTCCAATTGCAGTACTTGTACTCCCATCGATACCACTTGTACCTCTATTGCAAAAAACTTCTACAGAATCTTTAATAGAAAATAGCTGGGCGTATCTAATAATAGAGCTATTGCTTATTTGAAGTTGAGAATCTTCTGGAATGCTTTTTAAAATTAGCTCGAAAGCTTTAAAATCTGAATGCCCAATTTGATCTAAATATTGTTGGTGTTTTACTCTTTTTTCATCTCTAAATGAAAGCCATTTTTTCTGATAATCACTCGTTACTTTTTGAGTACTATTGTTAAATGCTAAAAAAAAGTCCGAAGGCTTTTGTTGAATAAATTCTGTTAAGGAAAAAAAAGTGTTTGTTGCTTTTTTCTCATCTATATCCCAATGATGTTTGGGCTGATATAAACGTAAAAATTGTTTAATTTTTTTAGAAATAATCATTCCACCAAACGTAATTAAAACCTCAGGCTGAAGCTCTTTAAATTGACGTTCATCTAAAGAAAAAATAAGCTGATCAATGGAGTCTACTACATTTTTATGATGTAAGTTCGAAGTCGTTTCTGTAAGAATTAAAACAGAAGTATCGTTCGCATAAAAATGAATAAGTTCGTTTATTTTTTTATTTGGATAATGAACACCAACCAAAATAATTTTCTTCTTTGCTGTATTCCAAATAGAGGCAAAAAAGGAATAATCTACATGCGAATTATCTAGAGAGCTCATAGATATTCTAGGAAAATGAAAATCTTTTAAAACAGAAACCGTTTCGTATAAAGGTTCATCAAATGGAATATTTATATGAACCGGACCTTGATTTGATGTTGCAATTTGTAATGCTTCACCAATCAATTGTGAATTGCGAGTTTTAAAGCTTTGGTTCTCAATTAAATTTGCTGAAAATAAAATATGATTTTCAAAAACGTTTTCTTGACGAATAGTTTGTCCGTCTCCAATATCTATCAAATGTTTAGGTCGGTCTGCAGAAATAACAACCAATGGAATATTACTATAAAATGCCTCTGCAATTGCAGGATAGTAATTTAACAAAGCAGAACCAGAAGTGCATAAAATTGCAACAGGTTTTTGAGTTTGTTGTGCAATTCCTAGAGCAAAAAAAGCAGCAGAACGTTCATCTACAATACTAAAAGTACCTATGTCTGAATGATTCGAAAAACCGATGGTAAGTGGAGCATTTCGTGAACCAGGAGAAATCACAACCGTCTCAATTTTAAATTGATGACAAGCTGAAATAAGGATTTGTGCAAGTTCTTTCTTTGGATACATTTATTACTCTTAAAAAATGTCATTCCAAAATTAAATCCTGAAATGACATTTTATACAAAAACCAACCAAGTTGGTTAATTTCCTTTTTTATAGTCTTCTAAAAACTTCGCCAATCCGCTATCTGTTAGCGGGTGTCTTAGCAAACCTTCAATGGCACTTATAGGACCTGTCATTACATCAGAGCCTAATTTTGCACAATCAATAATGTGCATAGTATGTCGCACAGAAGCCGCTAAAATCTGAGTTTCAAAACCATAATTATCATAAATTAAACGAATTTCAGAGATCAAATTTAAACCATCTGTAGAAATATCATCCAAACGTCCGATAAATGGAGACACATAGGTTGCACCTGCTTTTGCTGCTAACAATGCTTGTCCTGCAGAAAAAACTAATGTTACGTTCGTTTTAATTCCTTTAGAGGAAAAATACTTACAGGCTTTTACTCCCTCTTTTATCATTGGTAATTTTACCACAATTTGAGGATTTAAAGCCGCTAGCGCTTCACCTTCTTTAACCATTCCATCAAAATCTGTAGCAATTACCTCTGCAGAAACATCTCCTTCAACCAATTCGCAAATTTCTTTGTAGTGGTTGATAATGTTTGCTTCACCAGTAATTCCTTCTTTAGCCATCAAAGACGGGTTTGTAGTAACACCATCTAAAATACCTAAGGCCTGCGCTTCTTTAATTTGCTCTAAATTTGCTGTGTCTATAAAAAATTTCATTTGTACTTATTTAGTTGTCAATATTATATTTTTAGGCATTACTTTATTCTGAAAGCAATCAGAACCAAGTCGGGCTTTGCGCACTCGCTTTCTGTTCATTCTTTTCAAAAGAGCTCAAACAAATGCTTCAATCCCTAATGCAAAGATAAGAACTCGGCTACTATTTTAAGAGCGTTCTAAAAAATATTTTTATACCAGTTATAAACAAAAAACAACTATAATTTGTAATGCTGCATCAATAGTTTTTCATACAATCTGTCTGGTAAAATTCGTTTTAAAACGATAGAAAATTTCTCCATAAAACCACCAACTTTATAATGGATTTTTGGTTTTTTTGTTTGTATAATTTTAAAAACAGCTTTTGCCATTTCTAATGGATCCATTCCATCATCTACATGGGAATTCATCAAATCTAAATTCGCTTGGTAGTTGTTTTTATAGGCAGAATTTTCAAATACAGGTGTATGATACCTTCCTTCAGCTATATTGGTCGTAAAATCTCCAGGAGCAATATTAACAAGATTGATATTAAAGCTTTTAACCTCCATACTTGTAGCCTCAGTTATAATTTCTAAAGCTCCTTTAGTAGCAGAATACACCCCTCTGTATGGTAAACCCATATAACCAGCAATGGAAGTGACATTTATAATTGTTCCTGAATTTTGTTTGCGCATTTGAGGTAAAACCTCTTTCATAACGTCAATTGCACCAAAAAAATTAGTATTAAAAACGGCGCGCATTTCATCAGTGGGTGTATCCTCAATGGGACCCGTAATACCCATTCCTGCATTGTTTACCAAAACATCTAACCTTCCTTCTTTTTTAATAACAAATGCTACTGCAGAAACAATCGTATCAATTTTTAAAACATCTAAAGCAATGAGTTCAAACGAAAATTCAGCTGTATGTTTTGGGTTTCTACTAGTACCATAAACTTTACATCCTTTTTGAACCAAAAAAGTAGCAATGGCTTTCCCTATTCCGGAGGAGGCACCAGTAATTAAAACAACTTTAGGCATACATGAAATATTTAAACAAATATCTAAAAAGAAAACGAAGGAAACTAAACTAAAAGAAAAATTTAAGTCTAGTGGACAAAAAATGGCAAGCTACCTACATCACACTGCTACAACCTAATACCTTTGCTGCGTTCCCGCCCTGGAGGATTCAAAGGGAGCTAGTTGTGTAGGACTTGCCAGTGCAAATTTACAATCTATTTTTATTTTAACAATTAAAAAAAGAGTTATTTTTTGAAACAAATTAAACAATCTAAATACCAAAATATTGTTTTTATTCATTATATTTAATTAAATGAAAATGAAATGAATATATTTGTTCAAATTAAAATTTAAAATTTAAAGATGGAAAATCAATTGAGTAGTAAAGGTTTTACAGTAAATAATGGTGTAATCCTAGGAGTAGCAATGGTTCTATTTAGTTTAGTAATGTATGCTACTGGGAATCATCTAGAACCCCACTGGTCTAGTTCTGTTGTAACTGGATTGTTATTTGTTGGTATAATAGTTTTTGGAATTAAAAAATATAAAGAAGCAAATGATGGTCTTCTTTCATGGGGAAAAGGGGTTAAAATTGGAGTTGGAATTGCAATTTTGGCCGGCTTAATTAATGTAATCTATAGCTATATTTTCATGAACTTTATAGAGCCAGATTTTATGAGCCAGATGATGGAAATTCAAAACCAGGCCTTTTTAGATCAAGGGATGACAGAGGAGCAAATTGAAGTAGCTAATGAAATGAGTGAAAAGTTTCAATCTCCTGGTATTGTTGCCGCAATGGGAATAATCATGTATGCTATTGGAGGGTTTGTCGTTTCTGCAATCGGAGCTGCAATTATGAAGAAATCTGAAGAAGAGCAATACTAGACATAGCGTTTTTTTTTACTTTTAACCAAACTTAACCAATCAAATAAATGTAAAACTAAACAGGTTATACATAAAAACTATGGATATTTCGGTAGTCATACCTCTTCTTGACGAACAAGAATCTTTACAAGAATTATACGATTGGATTGCAAAAGTGATGCAATCCAATCGTTATTTATATGAAATTATTTTTATTGATGATGGAAGTACGGACACATCCTGGGATGTGATCGAAAAGCTAACTCAAGAAAACCCCACTGTAAAAGGAATTCGTTTTCAAAAAAATTACGGAAAATCTCAAGCATTGGATGCTGGTTTTGAAATAGCCAAGGGTAATGTTGTCATTACCATGGATGCAGACCTACAAGACAACCCAGAAGAAATCCCTGAATTATATGATTTAATTGTGACTCAAAATTTCGATTTAATTTCTGGTTGGAAAAAGAAACGTTTCGATAACATTATTACAAAAAACATACCCTCTAAATTATTTAATGCAGTTGCTCGAAAAACTTCAGGTTTAAAATTACATGATTTTAATTGCGGACTAAAAGCTTACAAAAATGAAGTCATAAAAGCCGTAAAAGTTAGTGGAGAAATGCACAGATACATTCCTGTTTTGGCAAAAAATCAGGGTTTTACAAAAATCGGTGAGAAAGTTGTGCAACACCAAGCAAGGAAATACGGAGAAACAAAATTTGGTATGGACCGATTTATAAATGGCTTTTTAGACTTGATTACCATCTCATTTTTATCAAAATTTGGCAAAAGGCCCATGCACTTTTTTGGCCTTTGGGGTTCCTTTATGTTTCTATTTGGAACCTTTTCTGCAATTTACATTGGTGCATTTAAACTTTACAAAGTTTTTAATAATATCAAAACAATCTTAGTTACCAACAATCCTTGGTTTTACATAGCGTTGACGTCTATGATTTTGGGAACTTTATTATTTTTAGCGGGTTTTATTGGTGAACTCATAATAAAAACAAAAACTAACGAAAAACACTATACGATTAAAGAAAAACTCAATTTCTAAATAGTATATTTGCAAACCTATTAAACAAGACTATTTTTAATTTTTATGACTGAAATTTTAGACAAAGCGAAGCAATGGTTAACGTCAACCTTTGATGCTGAGACTCAAAAAGAGATAAACGAATTAATCACAAACGATTCAAATGATTTAACAGACAGATTCTACAAAGACATGGAATTTGGTACTGGAGGAATGCGAGGTGTCATGGGCGCTGGAACCAACAGAATAAACAAATACACTTTAGGTCGAGCAACTCAAGGCCTGTCTAATTACCTAATAGAAAATATAAAAAAAGATCAAAACAGTGTTGTCATTGCTTACGATTGTAGGCATAATAGTAAAAAGTTTGCGAAAATTGTTGCTGATGTCTTGTCCGCCAACAACATAAAAGTTTTTTTATTTGAAGATCTGCGGGCAACTCCAGAATTATCTTTTGCTGTTCGACACTTAAATTGTGATGCAGGGATTGTTTTAACGGCTTCTCACAATCCACCAGAATACAATGGATACAAAGTATATTGGTCAGATGGCGGACAAATTGTACCTCCTCATGATCATGGAATTATAAAAAAAGTGAACTCATTAGACTTTTCTGAAATAAATTTTGAAGCAAATGAAAATTTAATTGAAATTATTGGAAAAGGGGTAGACGATGCTTTTATTGATGCTTCTGTAATCAATGGTTCTTTATCAGACACCATTGATAGAAAAAATTTGAAAATTGTTTTTACACCTTTACACGGAACCTCTATAGTATCTGTGCCAGATGCATTGGCAAAGGCTGGTTATACTGATGTTCATATTGTAGAAGAACAAAGAGTACCTAATGGTGATTTTCCTACTGTAAAATCGCCAAACCCAGAAGAGCCTGAAGCCTTACAAATGGCAACTGATTTGGCCGATAAGATTGGAGCTGATATTGTTATTGGTACTGACCCAGATTGTGATCGATTAGGAGTTGCAATTAGAGATACCAATGGAAATATGAAATTGATGAATGGGAACCAAACAATGGTTGTTATGACTAATTTCTTATTAAAAAAATGGAAAGAAGAGAAAAAAATTAATGGAAAGCAATTTATAGGATCTACCATTGTTTCTACTGAATTAGTTAATGATGTTGCTGCCAATTATAATGTTGAAACCAAAGTTGGTTTAACAGGTTTTAAATGGATTGCTAAAATGGTGAAAGACTTCCCAGAATTAGATTTTATTGGTGGTGGTGAAGAAAGTTTTGGATACATGGTTGGAGGTTTTGTAAGAGATAAAGATGCCGTAACGGCAACGCTGTTAGCTTGTGAGGTTGCCGCATACGCAAAACAAGAAGGAAGCTCTTTTTATGAGGAGTTACTGGCGATTTATATGGAGCATAAATTTTACAAAGAGCACTTGATATCAATTACAAAAAAAGGAATGGATGGCGCTGCAGAAATTCAGAAAATGTTGAGTGATATGCGCAACAATCCATTGACAGAAATTGATGGAGAAAAAATAGAATCTCTTTCTGACTATCAAGCATCAACAAGAAAAAACTTGATAACAGGAAAAAGTACAAAAATAAATTTACCGAAATCTAATGTGCTCATTTACCAAACAGAATCTGGAACAAGAATTGCTGCTAGACCGAGTGGAACAGAACCAAAAATAAAATTCTATTTTAGTGTTAATACAAGTTTAGATCATGCTAAAGACGCTGATCGTATTGAAACAGAATTAGATGCTAAAATTCAACGTATTATCAAAGAAATGAATTTGAATTAATGGGATATTTTAAAGACATCTTAAAATATGAAAAGAAATATAGAAAATTTACTGTTCTAAATATTCTTTTTAATATTCTGTATGCTGTTTTTAATGTGTTGTCTGTTCTTGCTTTTATTCCAGTTTTGGGCATTCTTTTTGGGAAAGAACAAAGAATTACCAAAGAACCAATTTTTGAGGGGATTTCAAAAATTGGAGACTTTTTAAAAGATAGTTTTTATTATTTTATATCTCAAAGGATTGAAAATAACGGAGAAATTAACACTCTTGTATTTATTTGTCTTTTAGCGCTATCATTATTTTTTTTAAAAAATTTATTTCGGTATTTAGCCTCTTATGTCATTACCTTTTTAAGAACAGGAATTGTCAAAGATCTTAGAGATAAACTCTACAGAAAAATAATAGAATTACCGATAGCCTACTTTACTGAAAAAAGAAAAGGAGACATTATCGCTCGAATGACTTCAGATGTTCAAGAAGTGGAAAATTCGATTTTAACTTCTATAGAAACTATTGTTAGAGAGCCTTTAACGGTAATCATTTCAATAACTATCATGCTTTTTATGAGCTTAAAGCTCACACTATTTGTCTTTATTTTACTCCCAGTTTCTGGGTTTATTATTTCATCAATTAGTAAAAAATTAAAAGCGAACTCATTGAAAGCACAAAAAGAAACTGGTAATTTTCTATCTTTTATAGAAGAGACACTTACTGGTTTAAGAATTATCAAAGGATTTAATGCAGAAAAAGTTATTGAAAATAAATTCAACACATCTACATTCAATTTTAGACAGTTAATGACGAGTGTTTTCCACAGAAAAACATTGGCCTCTCCAATGAGTGAATTTTTAGGTTCTGCAACCATTATTGCAATTCTTTGGTATGGAGGAACGGAAGTTTTATCTAAAACAAGTGCGCTCCGACCAGATGAATTTTTTGGATATATTGTACTATTTTACACTGTTTTAAACCCTATTAAATTAATTACTACTACATTTTACAATATTCAAAAAGGAGAGGCCTCTGCCGAGAGAATCATGACTGTTTTAAATATGGAAAACAGTATTAAAGATAAGCCCAATGCCATTGTAAAAAAAGGTTTTGAAAGTCAGATTGAATTTAAAAATATTTCATTTAAGTATAAAAATGAATATGTTTTAGAAAATTTTTCACTGACACTCAACAAAGGTGAAACAATAGCTTTAGTTGGGCAATCTGGAAGTGGAAAATCTACTTTAGCGAATTTAATTACCCGCTTTTACGATGTTAATAAAGGGGAAATTTTAATTGATGGAGAAAATATTAAAAATATTACAAAAAAATCTTTAAGAGATTTAATGGGGATCGTTTCTCAAGATTCCATTTTATTCAACGATACTGTTGCCAATAACATCAAGCTAGGAAACCAAAAAGCAACAGACACAGCTATATTAGAAGCATGTAAAATAGCAAATGCTGATGAATTTATTCAAAATTTACCACAAAACTATAGTACAAATATTGGTGATGGTGGAAATACACTTTCTGGCGGACAAAAACAACGATTATCTATTGCTAGAGCCGTCCTAAAGAATCCACCAATTATGATTTTGGACGAGGCTACCTCTGCCCTAGACACAGCATCTGAACAATTAGTACAGATTGCTTTAGAAAAAATGATGGAAAATAGAACTTCTATAGTAATAGCACATAGACTTTCTACAATTCAAAAAGCCGATAAGATCTTAGTACTACACAAAGGTAAAATCGTAGAACAAGGAAAACACCAAGAGCTACTTGCCCAAAAAGGAGAATACTTTAAATTGGTGACGATGCAATCTTTAAGCTAGTTTCAACCCTAACTGATTTCCCTTTTTAATCATAAAATCATAAGATGCTTGATGTTCATTTGGTATTTTATAACCTAAAAACAACTCATACAACTTCATTTATTTTTAAATTAAGAATGAAGATCACAAGCTTTATCAAGTTCTTCAACTTCTCTAATTTTGGTTTTTTCACAATGCTAAGTTATTATAAAATTGAAATATCATTGGATTAATTTAATTATGTCAATAAATTAATCTAATTTTATTGAAATATTACTTAAATAATAATTTTACAAAGTATTGTGATTAAATTTAACCTTTTTTCTAAACAAAATAATCAACAAAAAAAAGAACGTAAAATTCAAAAGAAACGTTGCAAACCCTGGTTTAAGATTAATGGAGACAAAACTTTAAGGTTAAACTATGATTTATCTAAATCTTCAATAGTTTTTGATTTAGGTGGTTACAAAGGTAATTTTGCTCAAGAAATCTATAATAGATATTTATGTAAAATATTTATTTTTGAACCTGTTAAATCATTTTATAAAATTATTGATGACAAATTTAAAGATATTCCTAAAGTAACTACCTATCCGTATGGTTTAGCAAACGAGGATAAAGAACTTTTTATTAGTGATAGTGAAGATGCCTCTTCTGTTTTTATTGATTCAGAAGGTTCAGAAAAAATAAAATTAAAATCTATATTAAATTTTATTAATAATAATAATAATATCACACACGTAGATTTGATTAAGATTAATATAGAGGGAGGCGAATATGAAGTTTTAGAGGCTCTTTTAGAATCAGGAATGATTTCAATATTTAAAAATTTACAAATCCAATTCCATGATTTTATTATTGACAATGCAAGTGAAAGGATGGAGAATATTCAAGTACAACTAGCAAAAACTCATAAAATTACCTATCAGTATAAATTTGTTTGGGAAAATTGGGTAATCAAATAAATACTATTCTTACAAATTTAATTGTAAACCTAATTTCTTTCCCTTTTTAATCATAAAATCATAAGATGCTTGATGTTCATTTGGTATTTTACCATCTAAAATAGCTTCTTTAATCGCTTCCTTAATCTGACCAATTTCTTTACAAGGTTTTAGATTAAAGGCTTGCATAATCTCATCTCCTGAAACTGGTGGTTGAAAATTACGGACTTTATCCCGTTCCTCTACTTGTTTAATTTTTTTTCTAACCAACTCAAAATTTTTGTGATACCGTTTGAATTTTTTTGGGTTTTTTGTTGTGATATCAGCTTCACATAGTGTCATTAAAGAGTTGATATCGTTCCCTGCATCAAAAACAAGACGTCTAACAGCTGCATCAGACACTTCACTAGCCAACACTATTGGACGCGAACTTAACAAAACCATTTTCTGAACAAATTTCATTTTATTATTCAAAGGCATTTTTAAACGTTTGAATAATTTATATACCATTTTTGAGCCTACAAATTCATGCGCATGAAACGTCCAACCCACTTTTTTGCTGAATTTTTTAGTAGGTGCTTTACCAATATCATGCAATAAAGCTGCCCATCGTAACCAAACATCATTCGTGTTTTCAGAAATATTATCAACCACTTCTAAAGTGTGATAAAAATTATCTTTATGTTTTTGACCTTCAACTTCCTCTACCCCTTTCAAGTCAATTAATTCAGGAAGAATTTGTGCCAATAGTTCTGTTTCCTCTAATAACAAAAATCCTATCGATGGTTTTGAAGACAACATTATCTTATTCAATTCATCTACAATTCTCTCTCTAGTTATAATTTGTAATCTTTTTGAATTTTTAGAAATTGCAGAAAGAGATTCTTTTTCAATTTCAAAATTTAATTGAGAAGCAAAACGGATGGCACGGAGCATTCGTAAAGGATCATCTGAATAAGTGATATCAGGGTCTAAAGGTGTTTTAATTATCTTATTCTCTAAATCTTCTATTCCATTAAATGGATCTAATAGTTCTCCATAATTAGCTTCATTTAGACTTAAAGCAAGTGCATTTATGGTAAAATCACGTCTGTTTTGGTCATCTTGTAATGTTCCTTCAATTACATCTGGATTTCTACTATCCTTTGTATAAGACTCTTTTCTGGCACCAACAAATTCAATTTCAACATCTTTATATCTCAACATTGCTGTACCATAGTTTTTAAAAACCTGAACTTTTGGTTTGTTGGGTAACAATTTAGAAACTGCTAAAGCTAAATCTATTCCGCTACCAATTACTACAACATCAATATCTTTTGCATTGCCTCTTTTTAAGAAAAAATCGCGTACAAAACCACCAATGACATAACTATCTAGTTGGATTTGTTTAGATGCCTTAGAAATAACACTAAATATTTCTGATGAAATCGCTTCTGTATACTTCATATTATTAAAAGTGATGCAAATTTATTATTTTCTATTGTTTTAAACCTAAAAATATTAAAAGAAAATTGTGATAACATTCGTACTTTTGTTTTATCTCTTTAAAGATATACACTAAAATGATAATTGTAAGAATTCTTGGTGGTTTAGGAAATCAGATGTTTCAATATGCGTATGCTAAAGCACTAGAACAGAAAGGGTATTGTGTAAAATTAGATATTTCTGGTTTTAAAAAATACAAATTACATGGCGGTTATCATTTAAATAAATATCAAATTAATTTAAAAAAAACTTCTAACTTTTCTAATTTTATTTCAAAGGTTACTTTTTTCAAGCATAAAAAAGAGAAAAAATTAATTTATGATGCTACTTTTAAATCATTAAAAGGGAATGAATATATCAAAGGATATTTTCAAACAGAAAAATATTTTTCAGAAATCAGAAGTATTTTATTAAAACAATTTACAATTTCTGATACTATTTCAAACTCAACTAAACAATATAAAAAGCAAATTTTAGAAACTACAAATACTTGCTCTGTGCATATTAGAAGAGGAGATTATGTTTCTAATTCTAAATCTAACAGTATTCATGGTACATGTAGTTTAGAATATTACAGAGAGGCTGTGAAAATTATAAATGAGAAATATAAAAACAGTATTTTCTTTGTTTTTTCAGATGATATTTCTTGGACAAAAGAAAATCTTTTAATACAAAATGCTGTGTATATAGATCATAAAACGATACCGCATGAAGATATTTATTTAATGAGTTTGTGCAAGTATAATATAACAGCAAACAGCAGTTTTTCTTGGTGGGGAGCCTGGTTAAACCAAAACAAAAATAAAGTTGTAATTGCTCCCAAAAAATGGTTCTTAAAAAAAGAAAATGAAATTGCTTCTAAAAATTGGATCACCATATGAATTCTTACAAAGTATATTACATCAATCTCGATAAAAGTAAATCGCGTAGAGATTTCATGGAAAAACAATTTAAGGAATTGAATATTCCAATCACCCGAAAACCTGCTATTTATGGAAAAGAATTACCTGATGATTTTTTAAATAAAGCAAAAAAACAATTTAATATTTTTACGCATTATCCTAATTTAAATGATGGTGAAATAGGTTTAACAAAAACTTATTTTGATTTATGGAAAATTATAGCAAAGCAAAAAGAAGATTATGCTATTGTTTTAGAAGATGATGCACTATTAACAAAGAAATTTTTTATTGACTTAGATAAACTATTAACCTCAATAACACAGAATGATTTTTTAGATATTTCAGGAAGAAAAGGTCTTTGTATCCTAGAAACAAACCAATTAATAACAAAATTTCTTGTTCCGTCTTTACAAACTACAGGACAAATTATTGGTAAAAAAGCTGCAAAAACTCTATCAGATAACTTGACAACCTATTATTCTCCGATTGATGTTTTAAAACAGGACGTATTTAAGCATCTAACACCAGTTCTAACTACAAATAAAACTTATGTAAGCAGTAATGATAAAGCTCTTGGTGGATCATCATTACAGCAAAAAAATAAGCCAATTTTAAAAAAGATAATTAGAGAGCTAATTCGTCCTTTTTGGCAAATACTCACTTTGTTTACTTATAAAATAAATAGATGTATTAGGAACTACATCTTTTACAAAAGAAATTAATTTTCATCTATATTTTTATTCAACAACCACAATTTAACATACCTTGTATAAACACTATAAGCTTGTACTTTCGCAAATATAAATCCAGGAAAACCATCTAAAAAGCCTAATCGAATTATATAATGGATAAAAAACCTTGCAGAAGGTTTGATTAGAATATGAAACAAATTTACTTTTTTCCCTTTTTTATACAATTCTTTTGCTTGCAACCAAGAGTATTGATTTAATTTTGAGATATAATGATCGAAGCTTCTGTAAGAATAATGTTCAATTTTATTTTTAAAAAAACCTAGCTTTCCTTTTGTTGAAATTCTTTCATGAACAACACCAGAATAACTGCAATGCTCTTTTAAAAATAAACGAATCACTTTATCTCTTTGGCAACCCCCATAGTTGATGTTTCTACCACAAAAGTAAAAAGTCCTCCGTACAAAAAATCCAACAAAACCTTTTGGGTTTTTAACAGCTTCTAGAATTTCTAGTTCCACTTCTGCAGTTACACGCTCATCTGCATCTAAAATATAAATCCAATCATGTTTGGCTTGAGCAATTGCGTGATTTTTTTGCGAAGAAAAATCATCAAACATTCGCTTGATGATTTTTACATTGTATTGCTCTGCTATTTCTATTGTGTTGTCTGAACTGTAAGAATCTATTACAATAATTTCATCCGCAAAACTAACTGATTTAATAGCATCAGCAATATGAATCTCTTCATTTAAAGTTGGGATAATAGCAGTGATCTTCGTCATATATTTTTTCAACTCTTAAACGGCAACATCATACTCACGCAATGCGTCGTTCAAAGAGGTCTTTTTATTTGTACTTTCTTTTCTTTTTCCAATAATCAATGCACAAGGAACATTGTACTCTCCTGCAGCAAACTTCTTTGTATAACTTCCTGGAATAACTACCGATCTCGCAGGAACTACTCCTTTGGTTTCAATAGGCTCATCACCAGTTACATCTATAATTTTAGTACTCATTGTCAAGACAACATTCGCACCTAAGACAGCTTCTTTTTCTACCCTTACGCCTTCAACTACGATACATCTTGAACCTATAAAAGCACCATCTTCAATAATTACGGGTGCAGCTTGTAAAGGTTCTAAAACACCACCTATTCCAACACCACCAGAAAGATGCACATTTTTACCAATTTGCGCACAAGAACCCACTGTAGCCCAAGTATCTACCATCGTTCCTTCATCTACATATGCCCCTATGTTTACATAACTAGGCATTAAAATTGTTCCTGAAGAAATGTAAGCTCCATGTCTTGCTACTGCATTGGGAACAACTCTAATCCCTCTTTCAGCAAAATTTCTTTTCAGTGGAATTTTATCGTGGAATTCAAAAATACCAGCTTCTAAAGTTTCCATTTTTTGAATTGGAAAATATAAAACAACTGCTTTTTTTACCCATTCATTTACTTGCCAACCATTTTCAATTGGTTCGGCAACTCTTAATTGTCCTTTATCTAATAAATCTACAACTTTTCGAATCGTATTAATCGTACTTTCTTCTTTTAATAATTCGCGATTATCCCAAGCTGACTCTATAATTTTTCTAATATCTTTCATACTAATAGGTTATTTTTACAAATATAAATTTATCCTCAAAAACCGGAACGAATATACGTTTTTTAAACAGATTATTAGTTGTTGTTTAAAATACTAGTGCTTATTTCTTAGTTGATATTTTAAAATAACGTTCAACTAGTTGATAATATTTTAATTAATCTGTTATTATTAACTTATAACTTTTATTTTTACAAAAAATATTTATTTTGGGTAGAATTCTCGCCATCGATTTTGGTAAAAAAAGAACGGGTATTGCAGTAACTGATGAACTTCAAATTATTGCATCTGGTTTAACAACAGTTCATACAGAAACTTTAATCCCTTTTTTGAAAGAATACGTTTCTAAAAATAAGGTAGCTCTTTTTTTAGTAGGAAAACCCAAGCAAATGAACAATACTGATAGTGAAAGTGAAGCAATGATTCTTCCATTTTTGAAGAAACTTGAAAAAGAAATCCCTCATATTTCTCTTCTAAGGATTGATGAGCGTTTTACTTCTAAAATGGCGTTTCAAACAATGATTGATGGGGGTTTAAACAAAAAACAACGTCGAAATAAAGCCCTAATTGATGAAATTAGTGCAACAATTATTTTACAGTCTTATTTATATAACAAATAATTTCATTGAAGTCTCAAACTTTGTACTTTTGCAAAGCTTAATATTAAAGATATGATTATACCAATAGTTGCTTATGGAGATCCTGTTTTACGAAAAGTTTCCGTAGAAATTAATGCTGATTATCCTGAGTTAAAGACATTAATAGCGAACATGAAAGAAACCATGTACAATGCCTCTGGTGTTGGTCTAGCGGCTCCACAAATAGGAAAAGCTATTCGTTTATTTCTTATTGATGCTTCACCGTTTGCTGAAGATGATGAGTTGTCTGAAAAAGATAAAAAAGTATTGAAAAACTTTAATAAAGTATTTATAAATGCTAAAATTATAAAAGAGGAAGGTGATGAATGGGCTTTTAACGAAGGATGCTTAAGTATTCCTGATGTTAGAGAAGACGTTTTTCGTCAGCCAAAAATTACTATTGAATATCTAGATGAAGATTTTAAATCTCATACTGAAACTCTAGACGGTCTAGCTGCAAGAGTTTTTCAACATGAATATGATCATATAGACGGAGTTTTATTTACAGACAAACTTTCATCACTCAAAAAAAGATTGATAAAAAAGAAATTAGAAAATATTTCAAAGGGGAAAATAAAAGCAGATTATAGAATGCGTTTTCCAAATCTAAAGAAAAAAAATAAGTAAAAAAATGGAATTTAATAAAATTATATCTGTTTCAGGAAAACCTGGTTTGTTTCAAGTAATCTCTCAATCAAAAAATGCAGTTATTGCTGAATCTCTTGTTGAAAAAAAACGTCTCGCAATTAATACTACGCAAAATGTAAGCTTGTTAGAAAATATTGCCATATATACTTATGAGGAAGACATGCCATTACTAGATGTTTTTACTTCTATATTTAAGAAAACTGAAGGAAAAGAAGCGCTCTCTCATAAAGAAAGTAGTAAAAAACTAACTGCTTTTTTTACTGAAGTAATACCAAACTATGATGATGAAAGAGTTTACGCATCAAATATAAAAAAGGTAATCCAATGGTATAATATTCTTACCAAAGCGGGTATGGATTTCTCAAAAGTAGAAAAAAGTACTGAAGAAGTATAACGATTCTTTCATTTCGAAATACATTTTAAATTAAATTATTACTTTGAATAGCAGAAAAGACCAATTAGAAGCTTTTAACAGATTGTTAGATATGATGGACGATCTTCGAGAGAAATGTCCTTGGGATAAAAAACAAACTTTAGAAAGCTTACGTCATCTTACCATTGAAGAAACGTATGAATTGGCTGACGCAATTTTAGAAAATGATTTAACAGAAATAAAGAAAGAATTAGGCGATGTTCTGTTACACATCGTTTTTTATGCAAAAATAGGAAGCGAAAAAAAAGCCTTTGACATTGGTGACGTAGCCAATACCATTTCTAAAAAATTAAGACACAGACATCCTCATATTTATGGCGATGTTGCGGTAGAAAATGAAAATGATGTCAAACGAAATTGGGAACAGCTAAAACTTAAAGAGGGGAAAAATTCTGTATTAGAAGGTGTTCCTAAAAGTTTACCTGCTGTTGTAAAAGCTAGTAGAATTCAAGAGAAAGTTGCTGGCGTTGGATTTGATTGGGAAAGACCAGAACAAGTATGGGAAAAGGTTCAGGAGGAACTCACTGAATTAAACGAAGAAATTAAAGCTGGTACTAAAGAAAATATTGAAAAAGAATTTGGTGATGTATTATTTTCTATGATTAATTATGCGCGTTTTATTGATGTAAATCCAGAAAATGCTCTAGAAAAAACCAATAAGAAATTCATCAGTCGTTTTCAATATTTAGAAAAAGAAGCTAAAAAAGAAGGCAAAGAACTTTCTAACATGTCACTAACTGAAATGGATGTGTATTGGGAAAAGTCAAAAGAGTTTTTTAAATAATTTGTCTTTACAGTACAAAATTACTTTAATTCATTCACTTTTTTTTGGAAAAGAAAAGTGATTCTAAAAAACCCAACCCGTACCCTAAAAACTGGGTAAAAGAAGTGATGACACTCAAAAAAGCTACCTGTAAATTTTTATTCTGAAATAAAGAATCTAAAAAAAGTAGTAAAAAATAAAAGCAATAGAGATATAGCAGTTCACAATACTCAAAAATTGCTAAAAGTATTGAGGTATCCAATCCGATAATAAATATACTTGGAAACCAATAAGTAAGTTTGGTTGTTTTTGGATATTTTCTGTTTAACATAGGTCTTGCTGAACCAAAACCAAATGTTTGTTTAAAAAATTGCAAAATGGATGCTCTTCGTTTATGAAATACAAATGCTTTCTCAAGCAATTGAGTTTCGAAGCCATTTTCCCAAAGTCTAAAAGTTAAATCAATATCTTCTCCATTTTTCATTTTAGAAAACCCTTGCGTATTTTCAAATGCTTTTTTAGACACACCCATATTAAAACTTCTAGGTTGAAATGTACCGATAGCTTGGGTATTTCCACGAATTCCGCCAGTTGTTAAAACAGAAGTCATAGAATAATTAATCGCTTTTTGCAAATTAGAAAAACTTTTATGAGCTGCATCTGCCCCACCATAAGCATCTGTGTAATAATTTTCTAAGCCTATTTTTACTTCTGCTAAATATTGATTTGGAAGAATAACATCTGAATCTAAAATGATAAAATAGTTTCCTGTAGCATTTTTCATACCAAAGTTTCTACTATCTCCTGCACCAGTATTTTCTTTAAAAAAATAGTTTAAATTAAGTTGATCTTGGTACTTCTGGACAATACTATCACTTTTTTGAGTAGAACCGTCTTCAATGATTAAAACCTCAAAGGCATCAGAAAAACTCTGTGCAACAAGACTTTCTAACAATTCATCAATTTCATTTGGTCGGTTGTAAACAGGAATTATTATGGAAAATTTGAGTTTCAATATTTTTGGTTCTGAATTTTTTATTTCTAAATTAGTTCTTTCTATGATTAGAGAAAGATAAAATAAAAAAATGAAAGGAATTATATAATATTTGAATTTTTAAAGCGCTACTTATTCATATCCTTCAAAAAGACGGCAAACAATTTTAGCCCTGATTGAGTGGTTTGTTTGAGCTCTTTTGAGGAATGAAAAAAGCGAGTAACGAAAGCAGGAAATAGCTTCTTTAAAAGCTACTCAAACTTTTCCATTACAGCATCACTTACCCCCATATTAGAAAATCCGCCATCATGAAATAAATTTTGCAAGGTTACTTTTTTTGTCAAGTCTGAAAACATAGAAATCGTATAATCTGCACATTCTAGAGCAGTTGCATTTCCTAATGGACTCATTTTTTCTGCATATGCACTAAAGCCATCGAATCCTTTCACACCCGTTCCTGCTTTTGTGGGTGTTGGAGATTGAGAAATTGTATTTACACGAACTTTATGGTCTCTGCCAAAAAAGTACCCAAAACTTCGCGCAATGGATTCTAAATAGGCTTTATTATCTGCCATATCATTGTAATCTGGAAAGACTCTTTGGGCGGCCATATAGGTTAGCGCAACAATACTTCCCCACTCATTCATTGCTTTTTTTTGATACAAAACATGCATCGTTTTATGAAATGATAGCGCAGAAACATCCCATCCTTTTGTGGTGAAATCATAGGAAGGATCTGTATATGATTTTCCTTTTCTAACATTTACAGACATGCCAATAGAATGCAAAACAAAATCAATTTTACCCCCCAGAATTTCCATAGATTTTTCTACTAAGTGTTCTAAATCTTCAACTGATGTTGCATCTGCAGGAATTATTTGAGCGTTTGTTTTTTTTGCCAGCACCTCTAAGTTACCCATTCTTATTGCAGCTGGTGCGTTTGTTAACACAAACACCGCTCCTTCTTCGTGGGCTCTTTCTGCGGTTTTCCAAGCAATAGAATGTTCATTTAAAGCTCCAAAAATGATTCCTTTTTTTCCTTTTAATAAGTTGTGCATAACAAGATTCGAATTTAAATATTCGTGATGAGTTGTATATTAATTAATAATGAATTAGTTTAACAATTCTTTTGCATGGATGAGTGCAGTATCAGAAATATCTTTACCGCTTAACATTTCCGCAATTTCAACAATTCTTTCTTCCGAAGACAATTGCTTTAAATTGGTAGTGGTTACCCCGTTAATTTCTTTTTTAAAAACCTTGTAATGACTACTTCCTTTTGCTGCAATTTGAGGTAAATGAGTAATGGCAATTACCTGCATATGGTGGCTCATTTGCTGCATAATCGCTGCGATTTTATTAGAAACTTCACCAGAAACACCGGTATCAATTTCATCGAAAATAATCGTTGGTAATTGGGTACTTGTAGATAATACTTTCTTTACAGATAGCATGATTCTAGACAATTCTCCACCAGAGGCTACTTTCTTAAGCTCTCCATAATTACCTCCTTTATTGGCTGAGAATAAAAATTCTAAAGCGTCTTTTCCGTTTGAGAAATAGTTTTTTGTTGGTTTAATATGTATGGAAAAACGTGCGTTTTCCATCCCTAAATCTGCCAGTAAATTTTCTAATTCTTTTATGAGCTTTGGTATTGATGTATTTCTAGCTTTAGAAATAGTAGCTGCAATTGAATCTAACTTCTCTGAAACAATATTTATTTCTTGTTGCTTGTTTGCAATTACTTCGTCTGCATTTTCTACCTGAAGCACTTTTTCTGAGAGCTCTTCATACACCTGTAATAATGCCTCTATAGAATTTACATAATGTTTTTTTTGTAAATTGTAGATTAACTGCAATCTATCGTTGATTTCGTCCGCTTCATTTGGATTGAAATCGATGCTTTCATTTGCATTTTCTAATTCAGCAACAATATCATCTATTTCTATTTTTACACTGGTAATTCTTTCTAATAAATTTTGATATCCTTTGTAAAATGGGGCAATTTTTGATAACTTATTTTCTAAATTATTCACTGAACTTTGAATACCTATTTCATCTGTAATAGAAATTTCTAAAGCTTCTGATAAATTGAGTTTTATATCTTCAACATTGTTGAGTCTCTCTAATTTTTCTTCTAATAGATGTTGCTCGTCAACTTTTAAGTCTGCTGCTGTTAATTCTTTAAATAAATGAGAATTATAATCATATTGTTGGTGAGCTTCTCTTTGTTTCTTTTCTAATTCTACCAATTCTTTTTTTAATTGATTCAGTTGAACAAAACCTCTATGATAAGAGGAAATTCTTTCTTTATTTTTTGCGAATGCATCTATAACTGCAAACTGAAAGTTGTTGTCGGACAATTGCATTGTTTGATGTTGAGAATGCACATCGATCAACTTAATTCTTAATTGGTTTAACACAGATAGTGTTACTGGGGTATCATTTACAAAAGCTCTAGATTTACCAGAAGGTAAAATTTCTCTTCTAATAATCGTTTCAGGTTCATAATCTAAATCTACCTCTTTAAAAAAATCTTGCAGATTATAAGTAGAAATCGCAACTTTTGCTTCTACAATACATTTGGTAGAGGTATCTTTTAGAGATGATAAATCTGCTCTATTGCCTAAAACCAAACCTAAGGCTCCCAAAAGTATTGACTTTCCTGCACCGGTTTCACCTGTTATTATAGATAATCCCGAGGAAAAATCGATAGATAACTGATGTATTAAAGCATAGTTATTTATGGAAAGTTGTGTTAACAAATTCTTTTAAATTTATGAAGTTAAAATTAGTGAATTAAATTAAGAAATTAAAAATGTAAATTAGAAATCTCTTAACTAATTTTCGGCATTTGTTGTTGCCATAAATTATAATAATTTCCTTTTAAGGAATACAATTCTGAATGATTTCCTTTTTCTAAAACTTCTCCTTTTTGAAGCACTACAATTTCGTCTGCATTAATAACGGAACTTAATCTATGGGCAATAATGATAATTGTTTTCTTTTTAACACGTAATATCTCTATTGCTTTTTGGATATAATTTTCTGAAGTTGAATCTAAGGAAGAAGTAGCCTCATCTAAAACTAAAACTTCAGGTTGTTTATACAAAGCTCTTGCAATGGCAATACGTTGTTTTTGGCCTCCAGAAAGTGTTGCTCCATTTTCTCCTAAATAGGTATTAAATCCATTAGGCATACTTTCTATAAATTCTAAAATACCTGTAGATTTACAAATCTCTATAATCAACTCCATATTTGGCGAAAAATCTCCAACAGCAATATTATCAATTATATTTCCTGAAAATAAATCTATTTTTTGAGGGACAATACTAACTAATTCTCGTAAACTTTCGTGCTGAATGTATTTTAAATCCAAATCTCCAATTGTAATACGTCCTCTTTGTATGGGATACAAATTTTGTAATAAAGAAATTAAAGTCGATTTCCCTGAACCACTTTCACCAACAATTGCAGTACTATTACCTTTCTTAATTTTTAAATTTAAATCAGTAAAGACCT
>Ga0228644_1000020_pt1 | contig 87204 bp, 86 predicted proteins | sample 56DmetaG_FD_186020 | JGI IMG/M metagenome (GOLD analysis project Ga0228644, IMG submission 186020) | Seawater microbial communities from Monterey Bay, California, United States - 56D | ecosystem: Environmental > Aquatic > Marine > Coastal | place: USA: California | collected 2016-11-09
GTACACGATTCCCATATCTAAAAGCAACGTTTCTAAACTCTATATTACCAATTTTTTCTTTCTTCAAAACTACTTTTTCAATATTTTCTTCTCGTTCTAAATCCATAATTTCAAACAAACGATCAGCTGCAATTAAGGCATTTTGAATTTGTTTGTTCGCCCCAATTAAACTAGCTACTGGGTTCATAAAATAGCCTATAATCGCATAAAAAGAGAGTAATTCTCCAGGAGTAATTTCTCTTTCAATTACAAAATAAGAGCCACTCCACAATAATATAATCGTAAATAATTGTGCGATAAAAGTAGTAGAGGTACCTGAAAAAATAGAATTTAAGGCAGATTTATAACCAATATTCAATAAACCTATAAAACGTGTTTCTGTGTTAATATTTGCAAAACTTTCTAAACCAAAACGCTTTATTGTACCTACAGAATTTAAAGACTCTACCAACTGACTCTCTAACTCAGCAGAACTTTCCATTATTTTACGCTCTGTCTTTTTGTTGAGTTTATTTATAATTATGTAAACCACTAGATATAGAGGAATAACCAACAATATTATTAATGCTAGCTTCCAATAATATAGAAACATAATTCCAAAGGAAAAACAGACAATAAGAATATTTACAGTTAAACTCAGAGAAACCTCATTGATAAAGGCTCTAATTTTAACGGCATCATTAATACGAGAAATAATTTCTCCAACACGCATGGTATCAAAAAATTGTTGTGGTAATTTTAATAAGTGTTTATAATAGCCTAAAATTAAACGGGCATCTATTTGTTGTCCGCTTTTAATAAGAAACACATCTTTAAAAACACCTATTATAATTTGTAATAGTAATAGAACAAGCATTATAACACTTAATAAATTTAAAAGTTTTGTATTACCACCAACCAAAACATAATCTGTAATTTTTTGTATGTAAATTGAAGTGGAAAACCCTAATAATGTAAAAATAACAGCACCAATAAATGCTTGAAGTAATACAAACTTATGAGGTTTTAGTAAACACCAAAAGCGTTTTAAAACAGAAACTTTTTCATTACCTGTAGCAAAATCCTCTTTGGGCATTAATAATACCAAAACACCGGTCCATTCTTTTAAAAACTCTTCGTTTGTTTTTTTATGAATTTTCCCATCTCCTGGATCCATAATTATTATGTACTCTTTAGTTACTTCGTAAATAACCACATAATGATGTAATTGCTCTTTTACGATTATATGAGCAATTGCTGGTTTGGGTATTTTAAACAAGCTGTCTAATTCTCCACGAACCCCTTTAGCCTCAAAACCTAGTTTTTCTGCAGCTTCAATTAAGCCTAAAACATTAGTGCCTTTTTTATCGGTACCTGCATATTGTCTTATTCGTGCAATAGGGATTTGTAAATTATAGTATGATGATATGGAGGCTAGACAAGCTGCGCCACAATCTGTAATATCGTGTTGTTTTATGGTTTTTTTTGCCATTTTCAAGGGTTTTAATGGCAAAGAAAGGAGAGTTTAGTGCAAGTTTTTTGCAGTAGAATAAATTTGTTTACCTTTTTGTTGGGATAATAAATGAATTATAAAATCTGAGAATTAATTTTAAAAAAAAATAACGCTTTCTATGAATTTATAAAAAGCGTTATTTTATCTGAAATAAATTTTTAAGAATCAATTTTTAAAAAATGGGTTAAATAAACCAATCATAAAATATTTTACAATATGATATATAGACAACCCTAAAATAAAAGCTATAACTATTCTTCTTAATTTACACTTCATAATGTTTTTTATTAACATTCTGAGGGACAACTTCCAGTAAAAAGACCACTTAAAAAACCACCGACATACTGACCTGCATCTTCAACTGATTTAGTCCAAGCATCCCATAAGGGACCACCTCCACTTATTTCTAGTAATTCTCTTTTACTTAAATTTTCTAACATAAATATTGATTTTTAAAGTTTTTTTATTCGTTAGACGTAAATGGATTAAACATGCCTGCAACAAAATGCTTTCCATGTTCATAAATTGCCATTCCTAGAATAGCCAAACCTATTCCTGCTAGGGAGATACCAAAGTCTCCTCCATTTATTTCTTTTAATTCTTGTTTGGTTAGTTCTTTTAGTTTAAGATTTTTCATATTTCAAATATTATTTTAATTAATTAAACGGCTAGGCTACTCCTATCCAACTGTTAAAACTCCAAGCGGCACTTATGATGGCTCTAACGAATTTACCAGCATTACAGCCCGAACAACCATCAGGATCAATTGATCCCCCTTCAGTTTCTCTAATCTCTCTAGCATTCAACTCCCGAACACCGTAAATATCTAAATTTCTCATAATTATACATTTTTTAAATTATTAATTTATTTTTTGGTTGTAAACTTTTTACAATCCATATCAAAACGCTACAATGTGCAGCTAGTTCTATTTTGATAACACAAACATAATCTCGTTCAGTGCAATTTCCTTGCAACGAACAAATTATTTTTCAAAAAATAACTACCACCAAATATTTTAGTTACTTGATTGTTGGTTAATACATTTACAGAAATAGAAACTTGTAAATCAAAATAATTACAAAACAAGTAGCTCCACAATCTGTAATATCGTGTTGTTTAATGGTTTTTTTTGCCATTTCTTTTTCATTTAGAAATTCGAAGAAAGGTTTGTTCAGTGCAATTTGATTGCAGGGAAAGTGTTTGTTTTAGAGTTTTTTAAAAACTTTACTAGTTGTTTTAGACTATCTTTGTTGCTCCAAAAAAGGAATAATTTAAAATCTTTTTTATTTCTAAAGTTCTATAAAAAGTCAGGTTTAAACTAGTTTTATTGTTAACAATTTTTTAAGCAAAAATAAGTTTCTTTGTTTTTTATAATTTGTTTAACACATCTTTTAGAAAAGTAATTCTTATTTTTTGGTTAAATTCTTTAAAAACTAACCTTAATAATCTTTATTAGATAAAACAAGAGATAGAATTTTAAATTAAGTAATGAAAAAAAAGGATAAGTATTTATTATTTTTATTTATTATTTATTATTGGAGGTTTCCCAAATAAACCAGCTTTGAAATTTTTCCAATCTGATAAAAATGATGAAATTAAAACAAAAGAAATGACCATAATTATTAATAATTTTATTTTTTTCATAATTTTATTCTTTTTAATCAAAAGGCAATTATAAGAAAATATTATAATTGCCTTTTAATAGTATTAAGTTAATTGCAATGGTGATCATAAATTACTGCTTCTGTTACCATCCTAGTAATATTTCCTGGGCCTGAAAAAAAAGCACCAGTCATTCTTATAGCTGAACCTATATCGTAAGCCAAAGAACACCAACCGCCTTTTACTAATTTAATTTCCTTATGATTTAATTCGCAGACACCGTATTTTTTTATATTTAAAGTATTCATAATTTTAATAATTTATTAATATTAGTTAATTGGAGGATTTCCTGCTAATCCAGCTTTAAAATTTTTCCAGTCTGTAACTACTTCGTAGAGCACTGCTCCAGCAGCAACAGGCCAAAACCAATGAAGTCCACCCTGAATTTCTCTAATTTCTTCAGCATTCATTTCTTGAACACCAAAATTTTGTAAATTTTTCATAAAAATACATTTTTTAAATTATTAATTTATTTTTTGGTTGTAAACTTTTTACAATCCATATCAAAACACTACAATGTGCAGCTAGTTCTATTTTGATAACACAAACATAATCTCGTTCAGTGCAATTTCCTTGCAATGAACAAATTATTTTTCAAAAAATAACTACCACCAAATATTTTAGTTACTTGATTGTTGGTTAATACATTTACAGAAATAGAAACTTGTAAATCAAAATCATTAGAATAATAGTACGTCTTTCTACTTTTACTATAACCAATGTTGGCGTCATAATCTTTTAATTCTTTTATTAATAAGTGTACAGAGCGTTTGCTAATTCTGAGTAACTTTGATAACTCTTTTGGTGTTCCTGTATGTTCTATTGCAATTAAATTGTGTAATTGTTGTAAACGCTCTAGTGTTTTTAGATTTTTCATAGGTTCTGTTATTTTCTATTTTTTATTTTTGATATTCCTGCCTACGCATAAATGACAGTTATTTTAAGTTGAAAAATTGATAATATTTATTTTTGAAATTCTTCGACTACACTCAGAATGACAAACTTATTTTAGTTCTTTGCAATTTGAGTTGATGGGTTTACCCAATCATCCATTTTATCATATAATAAATCAAAAAGAGAGCGCTCTGTAAGTTCAAAACGAGCATTTACAAGCATTCCTTTTTTTAATTGTCCTTTAAATCCGTTTTTTAGCTGTAGAAAATTTTGATCTAATGAGCATAAAACTTTAAACATTGGTGTATTGTTAATCATTTGTACATCGTTTCCTATTGCTGTGATTTTTCCACTAGCCAATCCCCATTGATTATAATTAAAAGCACTGACTTGAAAATTTACTTTTTTTTCTTTTTTTAGCAAACCTATATCAATTGGGTCGATATAACATTCGACAATCAAATCTGATTTTGGTGAAATTTCTGCTAATTGAATTCCTATTGAAATAAAACTACCTTTTTCAATTCCTTTTACATTTAATAACGTTCCTGAAACAGGAGCTTTAACAATGGACAAATTATTGGTTTCCTCTAATTCTACTTGATTGTTTTCTAATTCTTTTAATTGATTTTGATGATTTACTAGTGCTGCTTGCCAACTACTATGCTGTTGTTTCTTATATTGATTGATTGCATTTAAAGATAAATCGTATTCTAGTTTACTATTATTTAATGCCACTTTTGCTATTACTCCTTTTTCGAATAATTTTTGACTCCGATTATAATCTTCTTTTATTTTCTGAAAACGAGTATTTAATTCACTCAATTTTTGCTGATAAAAATTATATTCATGCTTATATTTTAGCGAATTTAATTTGTTAGCAATTCTTTTTTGATTCGATAAAAGTTTTATATCCTCTATAAATTTTTTAGTTTCGATGAATAAACTCCTAGTCGTATTTATTTTTTGAGTAATTGCTAAATTATTAATCATCATCAAAGTATCTCCTTTATTTATTTGACCATTATTTTTAAGTTGATGAAAAATTACTTTTCCACTATGACTACTTTGTAAAAGAATTCTTTCTTTATCAGGTCTTATTAATCCTTGAGAAGTATTATAAATAGTTACACTAATAAAAGGCAAAGAAATCAATGCAACAATTAAAGCGAATAAAATAAAACCATAGATAATTTTACTTTTATTCGTGTGTTTAAATTGATGAACATCAACAGTGTTTTCTATAATCTCTTTTGGAAATATTTGCTTTTTCATTTTTTATTTTGGCAATTTTAAAATCATTTATAGCTTTATGATTTGTAAACATAGAAAAGAAATAATGACTTGTCAATATCAAAAAATGAGTAAATTATACCTTTTTACACTCACAGAAAACAGTGATAAATGGCACTATTATAATACCCCAAAAAATGTCTATTGTATGGTTTAAAAACATTCTATATCTTTATTAAAAAATTCTCCCCCCATAATTATCATATATTATTTATGGAAATTCTAGAAAAAGTAAGAAAGAGAATTAGAAGTCTTAGATTAGAAAAAGAGTATACTCAGGATTATGTTGGAGATCGATTAGGAATAAGTCAAAAATCATATCATCGCTTAGAAAATGGTAAAAGTCAATTAAAAGTAAAAACACTTTTAAAATTATCTACAATTTTAGAAGTAGACATTACTTATTTTTTAAAGTTGTAAAATAATGGCTTATCCATTATAAAAAAAGGAATGAAATTTAATATTCTTTTTAATTAATATTTTTCCACTTAGAATTGTTATTCGGAGATATTTTTTTAACCATTTGGGTGAGTCTCTTTTGACTGTTTGTAACAGGACCATCTGAATACATATTTACAATCTCGTCTGATTTTGCATCAAAAAACAAACGTATCAAATAATTTCCAACGGTTTTATTAAAAATACTTTCTAGAGATAGAATCGCATTTTCAATCGTCTGTTTTCCCTTTTTTTTGTTTGAAGAGAAAACGTCTAATCCAAGTCTATGATATGTATAGGTTGCAGCTCTATAAGGTCTTAGTTTAGGAGACAATAAATTGTCTATCAACAAAAAACGATTTTGTTTACCTACAACATTTTGCCAAGAAGCCAATCCGCTTTGTTGCGCTTGTAACATTACATTTTGAGCCTCTTTTAAATATACCTCTCCTCCATTCCTTTTAAAAGTATCTGCATCTGCACCTAAAATTATATTTGCATAAAAAACAATGGTAGAAATTAGATTACTATCAAATGAGTTTCTATTGTAAATTAATGGATCGAACTCATTGTATTTAAAATTAAAATCATTGTCTTTTAAATTTAAGATCGGTGATGCATATGAAGAATCATAAACGGGTCTTGAAGATTGAACTTGTAGTGTTGCTTTAAAAGTATTTGACGCTCTCGAACTAATAATAATAGTGAATGCACAATCAATTCTTTCTTCGGGTTTTACTTCTTTAGTTGTCCACTTTGTTTGGTTAACAAACTCTGTTAAAGACTTCTCTAAAGTTTTAAAAATCTGAGTGTTTGAGCCTTGAACTTGGTTATAATTTACAGTAACCAAACAATTTAGTTCTTGCGATTTCAACAAAGAAATCGAAAAGAATAAGAGTAAAAAGAATCCAAGTTTACGCATTTATCTTGTTTAAAATTTCATTTATAATATCTTTAGCAACTTCAACTTTGGATTTTAAATCAAATGATTTCTCATTCAAATCTTTATCAATAAAAGTAATTTTATTTGTGTCAGTTGCAAAACCAGCACCATTATCTTGCAAAGAATTCAATACGATTGCATCTAAATTCTTTCTTTTTAATTTTCTTTTTGCATTTTCTAACTCATTATTTGTTTCCAATGCAAAACCGACTAAAAACTGATGTTTTTTCATCTTACCTAAAGAGGCTAATATATCTTTGGTAGGCATCAACTCAATCTCTAACGCTGAAACTTTCTTTTTTATTTTCTGTGTAGCAATTTTTTTTGGTCTGTAATCTGCAACAGCAGCAGAAAGAATTGCAATATCTACATCAGTATAGTATTGGTGTGCTGCATTGCTCATTTCTTCGGCAGAAACAACATCAATTCTATGCACTAAAGAATGTGTAATTTGTTGATGACTCGGACCAGAAATTAAATAAACTTCAGCTCCTAAATTAGCTGCTACTTTGGCAATTGCAAAACCCATTTTACCAGAAGAATGATTTCCTATAAACCGAACTGGATCAATTGCTTCAAAAGTAGGGCCGGCAGTTAATAAAATTTTTTTTCCTTTTAAAGGTAATTTTAATAAGATGTCATTCTCTATAAATGACACAATATCTTCGGGTTCTGCCATTCTTCCTTCTCCTACTAAGCCACTTGCTAACTCACCTGAAGTTGCAGGAATAACCACATTTCCAAAAGCGTGTAATTTTTCTAAGTTTTCTTTGGTAGAGGGATGAATGTACATGTCTAAATCCATTGCTGGAGCCAAATAAACTGGGCATTTTGCAGAGAGATAAGTAGCCAACAATAAATTATCACAGGTCCCATTTGCCATTTTAGACAGTGTGTTTGCAGATGCTGGTGCAACCAACATATAGTCTGCCCAAAGACCTAACTCTACATGATTGTTCCACAATTCATTTTCATCTTTTGTATCATAAAAAGTTGAGTGAACAGGGTTCTTAGAAAGTGTAGAAAGAGTAAGAGGTGTTATAAAATCTTTAGACGCAGGAGTCATAATAATTTTGACTTCTGCGTCTAATTTTATAAATAAACGAACTAAACTAGCCGTTTTATAAGCGGCAATTCCAGCAGTAATTGCTATCAGAATTTTTTTACCACTTAAAACAGACATTATTCTGCGTCTGGAGTTCTAAAATATACTTTATCATTCAACCATTCATCAACTGCAATTGCTGTTGGTTTAGGCAATCTTTCGTAAAATTTAGAAACTTCTATTTGTTCTTTATTTTCAAAAACCTCTTCTAAACTATCATTGTAAGTAGCAAACTCATCTAATTTATCAACCAACTCTTTCTTTAAATCTCCATTGATTTGAGTTGCTCTTTTTGCGATAATAGAAATCGCTTCATAAATATTTTGTGTTGGAGCTTCTACTTCATTTTTATTGTAAGTAATGGTACTTAATGATGCTTTTGTGTCTTTATAATCCATAATTAATTATTATTTCTTTAATGAGTTTTGATATTCTTTCTGTTTTGCAATTAAATTTTCTGACTCTTTATTTTCTGCATTTAATGTGTTCAGCATCTTATTAGCATCTTCCATAAATTTAGATTCAGGATAATTTCTTACCAGCTTCTCATACGCCTCTTTGGCATCTTTTATACGTACTGGTTTTCTTCTATAGGTACTCTTTAAAACAAAATCATGAGCTGCTTTTAATCTAAAATACAGCGCTTCTTCTTTAAATTCTGACCCAAGATAGTCTGATAATAAGTTATCAAAAGCCTGAATCGCTGCCTTGTAATTTCTTAAATCGTAATCTGCTGTTCTGTAATAGGTTTTTGCAATTTCAAAATATTTCTTTTGAAGCTTATATCTTAATTCTTTATAATGCTTATTGGCTTCATCTAATTTATCAGAATCTGGGTACTCATTGATAAAACTCTGAAAAGAATTGAGCGCTTTATTTGTATCTGTTGGATCTAAGCTAAAAGAAGGTGATGCTAATTTATAACTGTAAGCAGAGAGAAATGATGCTTCTTCTTTTTTAGAGCTCTTTGGATAATTTTTTGCAAATCGATCAAAATAATAGCCTGAAATACTGTAGTTTTTCTCGTTAAAATTAGATTGAGCTTCCATAAATTGGATTCGTTCCATTTGAGGTTTACCTCTGTATGCTGGTTTGATTTTCTCAAACAAACGTATTGCTTTGCTATAGTTATTAACTTCATACATTTTAGTAGCCATTTTATATTGCTCTTCAGATGTACCTTTGTTTAATACTTTTTGATATTCTCCACAAGAAGATAATACAAGTGAGAAGATCAATAAATACGCTATATTTTTAATTTTTTGCATCATGCAAAATTAGTGATTAAATATGGATTAATAAAACGTTTTTTTTTACTGTAAATTGTAGTAACTTATGTTTGTATAAAAAACGCAAAAAAAGAGTTTAGAAGATACTAAAAATTTGTTAATATTATAAGTAAATTGAAAGTTGAAAAACAACTGTTTAATGAATCTTAAAAAAAATAAAAACATCCTCTCTACTCTAGGCAGGTATTAATATCAACTTTATCCACACTATTTTTGTTTAAAATTGTCCACAAATTCAGCTATTTTAGAAGAAAGTGCAGCACTTGTTTTTACAAGAGGTAAGCGCACACTATTGCTACAGATATTTAATTCTTGTAAAACTGTTTTAATTCCTGCTGGGTTGTTCTCTTCAAAAATAGAGTCTACAACGTTCATCAATTTGAAATGAATATCATACCCTTCTTTATTGTTTCCTTGTAAACCATGATTAATCATGGTAGAAAACTCTTTTGGAAATGCTTGTCCGATGACAGATATAACACCAGAACCTCCAGCTAACACAACACCTAGAGCTAAATCATCATCACCAGATATGATCAAAAAATCGGATGGTTTATCTTTTAATAATGTATAATATTGTTGTTTATTATTTCCTGCTTCTTTAACAGCAACAATATTTGTAAAGTCGTTTGCCAAACGTAAAGTTGTTGCAGGCTCCATATTTTTTGCAGTTCTACCAGGAACATTGTATAAAATTACAGGTAAGTCTGTGGCAGTTGCAATGGCTTTAAAGTGTTGGTAAAATCCTTCTTGGGTGGGTTTGCTGTAATAAGGTGCAACAGAAAGTATTCCATCTATACCTGTAAAATCTCTCGTTTTTAATTCTTCTATAACCAAAGCAGTATTAGTCCCTCCAACCCCTAAAACCAGTGGTAAACGATTATTATTTGCTTTAATAATTACATCTATAATTTCTTGTTTTTCTTCTTGTGTTATTGTTCCGCTTTCACCAGTTGTACCATTGATCACTAAATAATCTATACCGTTTTCAACAGTGTAGTTTACCAATTTTATGAGTGCATCAAAATCGACACTTAAATCCTCTTTAAAAGGGGTTACCAAAGCGACTCCTGTTCCAATAAATTTTTGCATTTCGAATGTATTTTATAGGGTGTAAAACTACAATATTAAGATGAAATTAAGATCGATATCGTGAATTCTTCTCAAGAATAAACAACTTTATTATTAAAGTTTAATTTTTCGATTTCTTAAGAATATTCAAGTACCTTCTTAATTCTTTTAAAAAGGGGGAAATCTGGGAGGATTTTACGGCAATTTCTAGCGAATATAATTTGGTATTTACCCCTGAAATACCTACTTTAAGGGAAGCTTTAGATTCAAGAACAGCTTTCTCTAAGTACAAATTATTATTTTCAAAGAAACCAATTAACAAATCAAAAGGTTGCTCTAAAAAAACCTTTATATTGGGTTGTATGATACTTCCTCCCCAATTGAAATCTTTCTCTGAAAAATGTTTGTAAGAAATTTGATCATTTTTATCAAATTTTTTAAAACTATAAATTTTAGAATGTCGAATTCCAAAAATAGCTTCTACTTCTTTTTGAAGATCTATGGTTGATGAGATTTCATCTATTGTTAAAATACCAATAGTTTTAATATCCTTATCAGAAATTGAAGTTATCTCTGGCAAGGTTTCCAAAGTTTTTTCAAACTTTTTTCTTAATCTAGATTCTTTTAGCTTTGAAAAATTCATTAAGTGGATTAAAACTTTGTAAAAATAAGAATTATTTTGTTGAAATTTCTAACAAAATAAACTGATTTAATTGTCTGCCATAGGTCTGAAAGTTATTGTCTGAAACTAAAATTAGGGATTGGTTCCCATTGGCTAATAATGGCCCTAATGTAATTCCTTCAATATTGTCTATAATTCCATTTGTTAGTTTATTTTTAATGGTATCAAAATTAAATAGAAGCCTTTTTTTAAGCGGTGTATACTTTGTATTTCGTAAAGAATCTATTTCTAAAATATTGGTCGTTGTTTTGTCAATACTAGCCTCAAATATCTTTACAATATTTCCATAACTCCCATAACCACTTTGATAGGTTCTTTCTACAATGAAAAAATGATTCTCTTTATATTCTGTCAGCGCAGTAACTCCATTTAAATTAACATCTCCTTTGGAAGGTTTCACAATATGTTCTAATTGATATGCAAACTGTTTTATAGCTTTCTTAGTCGTTTTATCAAAATACGTCATTCTGATTGGTGAAGATGCTTTTGTAAAAGAAGGATCTTCTCCATCTCCCTTTAATGGACCTTCTACAGAAACCCAAAAACCTTTGTGATTGCTACTTTTAGATGAGCCTTCAAAAACTGCGTTGTGTTTGATTGTTTGATTGTTTTTTAAACTTTTAGGAAGCTCATAAACATGAATTAATTTTCCATTTTTGTCCGTTGAAAAAATTGAAGGACTTTTACCCGTATTTATAGAACCTTCACTAACAAAATTTATTTCTTTAGTTTCTTTGTCAATAAAAATTGATTCTAAATCCAATACATTTTCTTTATAAAAAGAACTAGTAGCATCTTTCAAGATCGTCATATTTTGAAAATCTACTGAAATTATTTTATTCTTTTGAAGGACTATTTTAGCTTTTAAAAAACGTGGTTTTTTGGGGTCATCTACTACAAAAAAGTAGTTGCCGTCATCATAATCAATCCCTGAAAGCCCCCCTATTAATGTAGTCTTTACTACTAATGAATCTTCAACTACATATTCATCTAAAAAATGAAGTTCTAGATCTTTTTTTTTAGTGCAAGAAAAAAGAAGTGTGAGTGTTAAAAAAAAATAAACAATAGTTTTCATTTCCATACATTACATAATTTTAAAAAAATACGAATTGTGAAAAGAAAGAACTCTTGTAGCAAATAATTCTACAAATGTGTGGTTCACATCTATCATAGATAAAAAGTGACCCCTCGAGTATTTTGACTTCCTTTCTTGTAATTATAGTTTTCTTCTATTGTCTTCAGATTGTGTATCAATTAATTTATTGAAAGGATCAACTCCTACTTCAGTCGGTTTTTTATCAACAATTAAAGTAACTTTGTTATTGATTGAAGTAATTTTATGCTTTTTTAAGTACAAGATCTTTTCTTGCATCTCTCCATCAACTTCTTCTTCTTCTGTAAAGATACCAACATCTATATAATCTGCTAATGGAACCGATAAAATTGGCTTTTTCATTTTATCTGTTTTATAAGTCAGCGTATCTCCTACTTTCTCACCATAATAACGCTTTCCTTTTTCATCATTTCTATATTTAGAAACTTCAAATTCAATATCAACTTGATATGTTCCATTTTCTAATTCAGTTGTTTTGGCATCTACAATTCTATTTCTATACAAAGTGATGGTTTCAAACATATCTTTAATAGTGTATTGCAATGAATCTGGTGTTGCATCTCTTAGGTACTCAACCATTTCTATAGAAGTAGTATAAGGCGGTTCTTGAAACTGTACTTTTTCGACATATTTCTTAAGAGCTCCATTTAAATTCTCTTCTCCAATATAATCACTCAAAGCATACAATACTAGAGAGCCTTTTTGATAATGAATGTAACCTTGTCCATCATTATACATTAATGCATTTTCTCGCTTTCTTTCCATTGTTCTTTGCAATAAATAATCATCTAATGCCTTCTTTAGAAATATGCGCATTTGATCTTTTCCTTGTTGATGTTCTAATACTTTTAGAGACACATATTCAGACATACTTTCTGACAACATCGTTGCTCCCAAAACATCGGCTCCTATTACTTGATGGGCCCACCATTGGTGTGCTACTTCATGAACAGTAATTGCAAATGGATAATCTACACCGTCAGTGTCTTCATCATCTACATCAGCAATAAAACCTACGCCTTCAGAAAACGGAATTGTATTTGGAAAAGATTGTGCAAAACTTCCTCCTGTTCTTGGAAACTCAATAATTCGTACTTGTTTATGTTGATAAGGACTAAAATTTTTGGAATTATAATCAAGAGATGCCTTCATTCCTTTCATCATTCTATCTATATTAAATGTATGTGGTTTATGATAATAGATCTCTAAACTAATGCCCTTAAACATTTCTTTTTTAACCTGATACCTGCCAGAGTTAAATGCATAGAAATTTAATATCTTGCTATCCATTTTATAATAAAAATACCTTCTATCATTTTCAATCCATTCTTTTTGCAAATAACCAGGAGCAATTGCAATTTGGTCTTTTGAGGTTGAAACGGTTGCCTCAAAATCAATCCAATCTGCATCTTTGGAAATATAAGTATCTCCTAAGGCCAATGAATCTAGAGGATGCGGACGTAAATTATTAGGTGGTAAATCGTATTTTTTACGTGTTTTATTATCTGTTAATTCTCCCTGAGCGGAGTATCCCAAAGAAGGAAAAATAGAGGAGTTATTGATAAATGTACCATTTTCTCTTACGGGAGATTTTCTTCGATAGCTAGTATTCTTCTTGCTTTTAACAGAAAAGGATAATTGTAAAGTATCTCCTGGTAAAATTTTATTTTTGAAACGATACATGTCAAAATGTTGAATAGTATCTTCTAAAACCAATGTATTGGCGCTATTAAATTCAAAAGAGCTCTCTAGAGAATTGTGATTTAAGAACAAGGTATCTATGGCTTTACCTGTTTTATTCACCATAATATAGGTACCTGTGGCATCAAACAGTCTTTCTTTTGGAAAAATATTTACCGCTGTTTTTACGGAAATTATTCTTGGCTGAGCATATTTCTCATATTTTTTATACGTCTTTTCCCATTGAACACGTTGCTTTTCTGCTTCTTTGGAAGAGGTTCTTTTGGCCTTTGTTCCTGTGGCTTGATAAATTGAAAATCCAATGGCTAAAAAGCCAAGTAATAAAACTGAAAAGCTAATAGCTGCAAAACCTTTAAAACGAGAACCTGCTATTGAAAGTCTTTCTTTAAATGAATTTGGAATTCCACGAACCCAAAACAAAAAAGAAACAATGAACAATGTCAATCCTGCTAAAATCCAATAAATTTTATACCATAAATAAGGTTCTAAAATTCCGTAAGCATTCATATCAGAATAATTAAACCCAGGACCTTGATTGTATTTAAAAATAGATTGTTCTATTCCTGCCAATGATAAAAAAGGCATTCCAATAGAAATAACCAATAAAACAAACAGTCCTAAATATGGATTTCCTATTAGAGTTTGAATAAAAATCGACAACAATGCCCAAATTAAAAAACTCAGAAACTCTAAAAAATAAAGTTCCGTTAAATAATGCCCTATTTCAAAATTATAATACCCATTGTACATTTGAAAAAGCATCCCAGAAATCATGATTACAGTCAATAAAACCAATTGCATTTTAATCAAGGCAATAAGTTTAGAAAATAAGAGAGTCCAATTTGGAATTGGAGTTGCATCTACTAAATGATTTACTTTAGCTATTTTAGCTCTGTGCACTAACATACCAGCATATAAGAAGGTACAAATATTTATGGATGCTGAAAAAACACCTCCCACGTTTAACATTTTCCATGTTACAGGTAATGTTGGAGTCCCAAAAATATTTCCTATTTCAGAGAGGCCCACGAGCATCAGAACCAAACCAACCAAAACGATAGAAATAAATGCCCAACTTGTAACAATATATTTAAAATCGATGTTTGATAATTTCCAGGTGGTTTTTAAGTTTTGAGTGAAAGAATAATTGTAAGAAACTTTTGGTAAAGTAATTTTTGTAATTCCGCTAAAATTAGTTTTAATAACTCTTTTTCCTATGGACTTTCGAAAAGAAATAGAGATAGCATTCTGACTGAAAGTAAAGTATTTATATACCAAACCAAATATTAAAGAAGCAATTGCCATCCATAGCAAACGATTGTAAACAATCATTTCTTTCAAAGGAATCTGTAATTCATTTTGTTCTGAAGGCGTCCAATACTTGGTATAATAATTAGAAGCTGCTGCTCCAAATGGATCTAAGATTGCAGCTAATGTTCTATGCTCTGGTTCAGATAGTAAACTTTCTAAAACTCCCTGACCAAAAAGCAATATAATTACCGTAATAAAACCCGCAGCAATATTTCTTGAAAAAGCTACTACAGCAAAGACAATTGCTCCAAATAATAACACGTTTGGTAAAATAAAAACAAAATAGGTTTGTAAATAGGTTACAAGATTAAAGGGACCAACAATATCTGTATTTGTACCAGGAAAACGAAATCCAATAATCATTCCAATAGCAATTGAAAATGCAATTAAAGAAACAACAACTATTGCACTAAAAAACTTAGCAAATAAATAATTGGCTTTGGTAAAAGGATATGAATATAAAATAGTATGCATTTCACTTTTAAAATCTCTATACACTGAAACTCCAATTATAGAGGGAAATAAGAAAAATATAAAAATCGTTAGTGCATTGAATAAACCTGTAACTCCTATTGGAGAATTGACAATTCTTGAAGAACCTGTAGTAGCGGTTACAGAATCGAAAAAACCAGCAGATGCAGCTGATAAAAAGAAAGCCAATAAAATAAAAATACTTATGTAAATATAAAATGCAGGCTTTTTAAACCAATAGTTGAGTTCTTGTTTGAAAATAGTTAAAAACATAGTTTTAAAGATATAGGAAGTGAACAATTAAGATTTTTTAAACATGTTACTAGGCAACATCAAGTTCATCTTGTTTTAGAGCAATAAAATAAACATCATCTAATTGTGGTGAGGCAGATTCAAAATCATCTGAAGGCTTTTCTGATGCATGAACTCTTATGTTTAACGTATTATCTTGGTTGTAATTTGATGACAATATCGTAAAGTTTTTTTCGTTTTCCTCTAGTTCATCTCTAGAAATGACTTTCGTCCAAATTGTATTTTCAATTTCTTTAGTAGCTTCTTGAGGTGTGGTATGTTTTAAAATTTTTCCTCCGTTTAGAATGGCCATTTCATTGCACAACTCTTTGACATCTTCAACAATATGGGTTGAAAAGATTACAGTAGTATTGGTACCTACTTCTCGCAAAACATTTAAAAAACGATGTCTTTCTGCAGGGTCTAAACCCGCGGTAGGTTCATCTACAATAATTAATTTTGGATTGTTTAATAGCAATTGTGCAATACCAAAGCGCTGTTTCATTCCTCCAGAATAACCTGCCACGTCTTTTCGTCTTACATCATATAAATTTGTAATTTCCAAAACTTCTTTTACGATTTTTTTTCTTTCTTTTTTGTTAGAAATACCCTTTAATGTTGCAAAATAATCTAACAAATCTTCTGCAGACATTTTTGGATATACACCAAAAGATTGAGGCAAATAACCCAATACTTTCCGCAAAGACATATTGTCTTCTAAAACAGAAATATCTCCAAAAGTAATGGAACCAGAATCAGGACTTTGTAAAGTAGCGATTGTTCTCATTAATGAGGATTTTCCTGCCCCATTAGGACCCAATAAACCAAACATTCCTGTGCCAATTTCGATAGTTAAATTATCGATGGCTTTTACACCGTTTTTATAAGTCTTTGTCAAATCTTTGATTACTAATTTCATATTCTTTATTCTTAATGAGTTATGGTCTACCTATTTTAAGCTAAATATAAAACAATTTGTTACACTTTTTGTGATTTTTTTTACCTCAAATCATAAAATCGTTTTATTTTTACGAAAATCAAAGTAAAATACAAGATTAATAATATTATATAATGGCAAAAAAATCAATACTGAATAAGAACTCACTTACTTTTCTAGAAAAATATCTAAATAATGCAGCTCCTACAGGTTATGAGTGGGAGAGTCAGAAAATTTGGATGGAATATTTAAAGCCCTATGTAGATACATTTATCACAGACACCTATGGTTCTGCGGTTGGGGTCATAAATCCGGATGCAAAATACAAAGTGGTTATTGAAGGTCATGCAGATGAAATCTCCTGGTATGTGAATTATATCTCTGACAATGGTTTAATTTATGTACTTCGAAATGGTGGCTCAGACCATCAAATTGCACCAAGTAAAATTGTAAATATTCATACTAAAAACGGAATTATAAAAGGAGTTTTTGGATGGCCAGCAATTCATACAAGAAATAAAGGAAAAGAAGAAGCTCCTAAACCAGAAAATATTTTTATTGATACAGGTTGCACAACGAAAAAAGAAGTTGAAAATTTAGGAATTCATGTGGGTTGTGTCATCACTTATCCGGATGAATTTCATATTTTAAATGAGAATAAATTTGTCTGTAGAGCTTTAGACAACAGAATGGGTGGTTTTATGATTGCTGAAGTGGCTCGTTTGTTAAAAGAAAATAAAAAAGAAATCCCTTTTGGATTGTATATTACGAATTCGGTTCAAGAAGAAATTGGTTTACGTGGTGCTGAAATGATTACACAAACAATTCAACCAGATGTTGCCATAGTTACTGACGTAACGCACGACACAACTACCCCAATGATCGATCAAAAAAAAGAAGGTCTTTTAGAAATGGGGAAAGGTCCAGTAATAGCCTATGCACCAGCTGTTCAGCAAAAGTTACGTGATTTAATTACAGAGACTGCAGAAAAAAATAAAATTCCTTTTCAACGTTCTGCTCTTTCAAGAGCTACAGGTACAGATACTGACGCTTTTGCTTATAGTAATGGTGGTGTAGCTTCTGCATTAATTTCTTTACCGCTAAGATACATGCATACCACTGTTGAAATGGTACACCGAGAAGATGTAGAAAATGTAATTAAAATGATTTATGAAACATTGGTAAATATCAAAGACGGAGAAACATTTTCTTATTTTGAATAAAAAATAAATATCATTCCGAAGAATAACTCTCATTGCCTTTTTATTCTTAAAGGGATGTTTAATTTTTTCGGAATGGTGTTTTCTTTTTCTATGGACGAATTTATTGATATTTTAACTGCTGAAGGAAAACCTACTGGAAAAATAGCTTTGAAATCTGAAGCTCATAAAAACGGTTGGTTTCATGCAACTGCTCATATTTGGTTTTTTACCTCAGACAATCAAATTTTACTCCAAAAACGAGCCCTTACAAAAAAAGTATTCCCAGGAATTTGGGATATTTCTGTTGCAGGACACATTGCGGCTGGCGAAGAAATTTTACAAGGGGCAAAAAGAGAAATTCTTGAAGAAATCGGACTTGAACTTCAGGAAAAAGACCTCATCAAAATTGGCACAAGAATTCATCAGGTTTCTCATGAAAATGGAATTCAAGACAACGAGTATCATCATGTTTTTATTGCAAAACTAAACGTATCTATTGATAATTTAACAATGCAAAAGGAAGAAGTTGCTGGCTTAGAATTGTGGGACTTAAATGTTTTAAAACGAACTAAAAACCTTAAAAACGTTTTGCTTCCAAGGTTTCATGAGTATTATAGTTTTGTCTATGAACAAATTCAATCTTATTTAAAATCAGAATAAATACTACTTTTAATGAAAGCATAGCCATATTAAGGGTTTCTCAAAAAAAGAACTTCAGAGTTATCAATGACTTAAGGGTAATCAATATTCTATGATTGATTTTTTGGGTTCAATTGGCAAAGTATCTTTGTGCATTTTATACCAAATAATTTGTTTTATTTTTTAAATTTTTGCTTGATACGTATACAATTCAAAATATCTCCCTTGTTTCTTTATCAATTGATCATGAGTACCTCGCTCAACTATCGAGCCTGCTTCAATCACTAATATTTGTTCTGCTTGTTTAATTGTACTCAATCGGTGTGCAATTACTATCGAAGTTCTGTCTTTTATTAATTCTGACAAACTTTTCTGAATCAACGCTTCGCTTTCTGTATCTAAACTAGAAGTCGCTTCATCTAAAATAATAATTGTTGGATTTGCCAAAATAGCTCTTGCAATAGCCAAGCGTTGACGTTGTCCTCCAGAAAGTTTAACACCTCTTTCACCTATTAATGTATCTAATCCATTATCAAAACGATCTGTAAATTCATTTACATAAGCTGCTTTAACTGCTTTTTGTAATTCATGTTCTGTTGCATTTGGTCTTGGAAATAAAATATTTTCTCTGATGGATCCTTCAAACAAAAACTCGTCTTGTAAAACAACACCCAAATGTTTTCGAAAACTAGACAATTTAACTTTTGATATGTCTTGGTTATCAATAGTAATAGTTCCTGAATTTGGGTTTAAAAAAGTAGCAGATAAACCTGCAATCGTAGATTTTCCGGAACCAGAACTGCCAACTAGAGCAGTTACTGTACCTTTGGGAACATCAAAGCTAATCTCATTCAATACTTCTTTTCCTTCATCATAAGAAAAGGATACCTTCTTAAACTGAATGTCTCCTTTTATCTCATGTAACTGAATGGTTCTTTCTTCGTTATCCTCTTCGGCTTCCATATTCATCAACTCTTCAGTTCTGTCTAAACCAGCAAAAGCTTCTGTTAATTGACTTCCAATATTACTCATCTGAACAATGGGCGCAATCATTAAACCTAATAAAAAAGTAAATGACAAGAAATCACCAACGGTCAACTCACCTGCCATTATTTTATAACCACCAATTCCCATAATTCCTGTAGAAGCAATTCCTAGTAGGAATGTGGCTGAACTTGTCATGATTGCTGTGGCAGTCAAACTCTTTTTTACATTTTGAAATAAAAGATCGACACCTTTTTCAAAAACTTCATTTTCTTGTTGCTCAGCATTAAACGCTTTAATCACTCGAACCCCAGCCAACGTTTCTGTTAATCGTCCTTTTACATCTGCATTAATCACTCCTCTATTTCTAAATATGGGTCTAATATATTTAAACGCTTTTAATGCAACTAACCCAAATACTGCAACAGGGATCAAAATAAAAAGCGTCATTGAAGGACTAATATTTATCAATAAAATCAGAGAAATTACGGCTGTAATGGTTCCGCCCACTAACTGAACAAGTCCTGTTCCTATTAAGTTCCTAACACCTTCAACATCACTCATAATTCTAGATACCAAGGCTCCAGATTTTGTATTATCAAAGAAACTGATTGGTAAAGACAATACTTTCTTTTGCACATTCGCTCGTAATTCAGAGATTAAATACTGAGCTTGAACACTCAATATCCGTGTCAATAAAAAGGATGTAATAGATTGAACTAAAATTGCAGTTCCAACAACAAATAATAAGCTATACAATGCTTCATAGTCCTTATTAGGAATGACATCATCTAGTAATTCTTTAATTTTTAATGGAGCAACTAAACTTGCCAATCGACTTAAAACAATCAAAACCAAACCAATAAATACCAAATTACGTTTTGGCCAAATAATGGTTTTAAAGGCGGTCGCAATTGTTACTTTCGTTTTCTTTTTAGTCTTTTTTGATGATATCTGTAAATGTTGCATTTTTACTTTTTTATTGAACTCTAATACATAACGCTACTATTGCAATATCAATATATATGCCATAGAAAAGAACTATGACATATTTACAAAGTAGAACTACATGAAAGACCTGTCAGGTTTTTAAAATCTAACAGGTCTCAATTAATACGTTTTTATAGATCCTCTTTACAATCTATTATCAATAATACTCTGCACAACTTCCGGGTTTAAAAGCGTTGAAACGTCTCCTAAATTATCCATTTCATTACACGCAATTTTACGTAAAATACGTCTCATAATTTTTCCTGAACGTGTTTTTGGCAATCCTTCCGTAAACTGAATTTTATCGAGTTTAGCAATAGGTCCAATTCTATCGGTAATTAATTGATTAATTTCTTTTTTTAAATTATCGTGATTTCTGCTTTCTCCTGTATCTTTTAATGTGATATAACCATACAGAGCACTTCCTTTAATATCGTGAGGAAAACCTACAATAGCAGATTCTGCAACTGCCGGATGTTCATTAATTGCATCTTCAATTGGTGCAGTTCCAAGATTATGCCCAGATACTATAATCACATCATCTACTCTACCTGTGATTCTGTAATAGCCAACTTCATCTCTTAGTGCCCCATCACCTGTGAAATACATATTATCAAATGCAGAAAAATACGTTTCTTTATATCGTTTGTGATTTCCCCATATGGTTCTTGCCATACTTGGCCAAGGAAATTTTATACACAATCTTCCTTCCACCTGATTTCCTTTTAATTCTTGTCCATTTTCATCCATTAAAGCTGGCTGAATTCCTATAAAAGGCAAAGTTGCATAAGTAGGTTTGGTTGGTGTTACATATGGAATTGGAGTAATCATCATTCCTCCTGTTTCTGTTTGCCACCAAGTATCTATAATTGGGCTTTTCTTTTTCCCTACATTGTCATTATACCAATGCCATGCTTCTTCATTTATAGGTTCTCCAACAGAACCTAATACTTTTAGAGACGACAAATCATATTTATCTACCAACTCTGTTCCATGTTTTGCCAATGCTCTAATCGCAGTTGGAGCGGTATAAAACTGATTTACTTTGTGCTTTTCTACAATTTCCCAAAAACGTCCGAAATCAGGATAACTAGGAACACCTTCAAATAGTACTGAGGTTGCTCCATTTGCTAACGGACCGTATACGATGTAGGAATGCCCCGTAATCCAACCAATATCTGCAGTACACCAATACACGTCATTCTCTTTATATTGGAAAGCATTTTTAAAAGTATACGCAGTATATACCATGTAACCAGCAGTTGTATGCACCATTCCTTTTGGCTTTCCTGTAGAACCAGAAGTATATAAAATAAATAACGGATCTTCTGCATCCATCATTTCTGCTTCGCATTCTGTAGAAGCTTTATCTAATAAAGGCTGTAACCATTTGTCACGCCCTTCTTTGATATTTATGTCTGAATTGATTCTTTTTGCCACCAAAACAGTTTCTACTCCAGGGCAAGATTCTAATGCTTCATCAACTATTCCTTTTAAATCAATTGTTTTATTACCTCTATAAGAACCATCAGAAGTAATCACCATTTTACAATCTGAATCATTTATTCTTGTTGCTAATGCTGTTGCAGAAAACCCTGCAAAAACTACAGAGTGGATGGCTCCAATTCTAGCACAGGCGAGTGTTGCAATTGCCAATTCAGGTATCATAGGAACATAAATACAAACTCTATCTCCTTTTTTTATCCCTTGCTCTTTTAATACATTCGCAAACTGATTCACTCTTTCTGAAAGTTGTTTATAAGTGATATGTTCGGCAGCTTCTGTTGGATCATTGGGCTCAAATAATAATGCTGTTTTATCCCCTCGAGTTGACAAATGTCTATCAATACAATTTTCTGTAATATTGAGTTGTGATCCCGCAAACCATTTTACTGCTGGTTTAGAAAAATCCCATTCTAATACAGTGTTCCATTTTTTTCGCCATACAAAATGCTCTTCAGCAATTTCTTCCCAAAAATTTTCTGGTTCTCTAATTGACTTTCTATAGACTTGATAATATTCTTCTAAATGTTTGATGTGATAATTACTCATCTTTGATGATTGGTTATTAGTAGTTAATAATTGGCTGTTAGTTTCTGTTTTGTATTGGATTTCTGACTACCATTCTATATTTTTATCAATAAATTGAATTAAACTATTTGCCATTATTTGTTGGTCCTGAACTGAAGGATGTGCAAATGATTTAATATAAGGCATAAAATGAGTAAGGATCTTTTCGTCATTAAGATTTTCTACAGCAACTTTAATGTACTTCATCCATTTTGAACCTTCCTCTGCTGCATTCATACTTCCAAGTGTGCAAATGATACTTGCCCTAGAGTATTTGCTCCTTAAATTGGCTACAAATTTTTGATACGCATTTATGATCTCTCTGTCTGTGGGCGCTTTATTTCCAAATCGTCTTTTAAATTCTTCATGTTCTGGTAAATTAACCAACCAGCTATCATTTTGTAATAAATTAATTACAACTATATCAGGCGTGTACAAAGAAAAATTCCATTTACTGGTGCTGTCAGTTGGAATCAACCGATCATACATTTCTGGCATGATTAAAGGATTCCAACTGACAGTAATACCAATACCACTTTTACAAATACATTGAAATTTAGCGTTGAAGTGTCTAGCAGTAATCGCCGCATAACTTAAATAATTGTTGGTATAAGTACTGTCTGGCGAATCTTTTCCCGAAAAATCTTCAATTGCATAACCTGCTGTAATAGAATTTCCATAAAATTCTATTTTTCTTTTATTAGAAGTTGGTTTTGCAAGTAATCTAGCATTATTTTTAATTTTAAAACCAAAAAAACTAGTTTTCCCTCTATTCCATTCAGTTCTTTTAAAAAGTTCAATGGAGTGTTTTCCTTCAGACAGGTTGGAAGCCAATTGGTAATATCTTTTGCTGGTATTTGGTTTCAGAATAGAAATAGAATCGTTGTCTAAAATGACATTATAATAATTATCTCCTGTTTCATCTTTTAACAGTGCATGTATAGATTCTCCTTCAAAATTTATCTTAATAGAACTGCCAGACCAATATATTTCTGCTGCTTCAACTTTATTGGTATCGATTCGTCCAGAGAATTCAATTTCAGGGCTTGAAAAAGGGATTAATAATTCTTTTTTATTTTTACAACTCATTGAAATGATTATCAAAATCAATAGAAATTTATAAATTTTTCTCACAGTTGTAATTATTTCTATTCTACAATAATTAATGTGTTGCTTTACCGGCGCCACTAGGAATTCTTATATTTTCAACGATTTCTTGTACATCATTTGGTGGACTTGGTGTAAATCTAGAAATAATAATTGAAATTATAAAATTAATTGTCATAGCGATTGTTCCAAAACCTTCTGGTGATATACCAAACCACCAATCTTCTTTTGATCCCCCTCCAAACCAATCAAATTTGAATTTCATCATGTAAAAAAGCATTACAAAAATTCCGACAACCATTCCTAAAATTGCGCCTTCTTTGTTCATTCTTTTGTCAAAAACACCTAAAATAATTGCTGGAAAAAAAGAAGCTGCGGCCAAACCAAAAGCCAAGGCTACTGTGGCAGCGACAAAATCTGGTGGATGAATACCAAAATAACCAGCAACACAAACAGCCACTACCGCAGACAATCTTGCTGCAACCAATTCGCCTTTTTCTGTGATATTTGGATTGACCATTTTCTTAATAAAATCGTGCGATACGGATGCAGAAATAACTAATAATAATCCTGCAGCAGTAGATAATGCTGCTGCTAAAGCTCCTGCAGCTACCAGGGCAATTACCCAATTTGGTAAACCGGCAATTTCAGGATTTGCCAACACCATAATGTCCTTATCTACAATCAATTCATTTTTAGAAACATCTGCAACATATTGCACTCTTCCATCCTTATTTTTATCATCAAATTTTATCAGTCCTGTTTTTTCCCAATTAGAAAACCATTCTGGTAATTTTTCATATTTTTCATTACTCACAGTTTCTATTAAATTGGTTCTAGAAAATAACGAAATTGCGGGTGCCGTTGTGTATAAAATAGCTATTAATAATAAAGCCCAACCCGCAGATTTACGGGCGTCAGAAACTTTCTTAACAGTAAAAAAGCGAACAATTACATGAGGCAAGCCAGCTGTTCCGAACATTAAAGCAGCAGTAATTAAAAAAACATCTAAAGTAGTTTTACTCCCAGAAGTGTATTCTGCAAAACCTAACTCTCTGTGTAAACCATCTAACTTATCCAATAAATACACTCCATTTTCATCTGCTCCACCAAAACCCAATTGAGGTATTGGATTTCCAGTCATTTGAATAGATATGAATATTGCAGGTACCATAAACGCAAAAATTAACACACAATATTGTGCAACTTGAGTGTAAGTGATCCCTTTCATACCTCCCAAAACTGCGTAAAATAATACGATTATCATCCCGATAATGACACCTGTGTTGATATCAACTTCTAAAAAACGAGAAAAGACCAGACCCACACCTCGCATTTGTCCGGCTACATAGGTAAATGAAACTAGCAGTGCACAAAACACGGCCACACTTCTTGCTACATTGGAATAATAACGATCTCCTATAAAATCGGGAACAGTGAATTTACCAAATTTCCTTAAATAGGGTGCTAATAGCAATGCTAATAAAACGTAACCGCCTGTCCAACCCATTAAATATACTGAACCGTCATAACCATTAAAGGAAATAAGACCTGCCATTGAAATAAATGAGGCTGCTGACATCCAATCTGCTGCAGTCGCTAATCCGTTTGCTAAAGGAGAAACACCACCTCCTGCAACATAAAATTCTTTGGTTGATCCTGCTCTAGACCAAATTGCAATCCCGATATATAGTGCAAAAGTGATTCCTACTAAAATCCATGTCCAAACTTGAATACTCATTGTGTTTCTATTTCTAAATTAATTATTATAACCAAATTCTTTATCCAATTTGTTCATCAATTTTATATATACAAAAATGAGAATTACAAAAACATAAATTGAGCCCTGTTGTGCAAACCAAAAACCGAGTTTAAAGCCTCCTAATCTTATGGTATTGAGTTCATCTACGAGAAGAATACCGAAAACAAAGGACACCAAAAACCAGATACTTAAGAGTATGGAGACGTATTTTAAATTCTTTCTCCAATATTGTTTTGCGTTGTTAGCTGACATATTATGATAAGTTTGATTAAATTTTTGCAATATAAATATTTATTTATCTATTTTTAGTTTTTATTTAATTCTATTAAAAAACTCTATTGATTTTAGATATTTTCATCCAATACTGGTTCCTTATCATACTATTTTTTTTAGTTTCCATTTTATACTCTTCTGTAGGTTTTGGAGGTGGTTCTAGTTATTTAGCAATTTTAGCATTAACAGGTATTATTTTCACCCAAATTAGAGCGACCGCTCTACTTTGTAATATTGTTGTGGTATCTAGTAATGTATTTTTATTTTATAAACAGAAAGAATTAGATTGTAAAAAGACAATTCCGTTAGTATTATTGAGTGTTCCATTTGCTTTTCTAGGTGGATATTTAAAAATTAACCAAAACTTCTTTTTTATCTTATTAGGATTTATATTATTTTTTGCTGCAATCACAATGTGGTTTTCTAAAAAAATAAGTACGATTAGCAAAAAAAATACAAAGCAGAATACATTGAATAATTCAAGTTTAGGTGGAGTAATTGGTTTTATTTCTGGAATAGCAGGAATTGGAGGAGGCATTTTTTTAGCACCAATTTTACACCTCACAAACTGGGATACTCCAAAAAAAATTGCTGCTACGGCAAGTTTTTTTATATTAGTCAACTCATTTTCTGGGCTTTTAGGCCAGTATTCAAATCCTAATTTTAATATGGATTGGAAATTAACTTCTATTCTTGTTTTTACTGTTTTTATTGGAGGGCAAATTGGAAGTAGAATAAGTAATAAGTACTTTTCATCGATTCAATTAAAAAAAACGACCGCTATTGTAATTGTACTTGTAAGTATTCGAATCTTATGGAAATATTTATTCTAAAAAATAAAGTATCATCTAATTTCTTTAAATATATTTGAATTAAAAAAATTAAATTCCTAAATCAAAAACCATGTTAGCAATTATTTTTACACTACTTATGTTAATTCTATTACAAGCTGTATTAGGATTTGATAATTTATTATACATCTCTCTAGAATCTAAAAAAGCGCCTTTAGCCGACCAAAAAAAAGTGCGGAAAAAAGGAATTATAATCGCACTAGTATTAAGAATTATACTCTTATTTGTATTGGTTTCTATCATTGATTTCTTTCAAGAACCGTTTTCTTTTTTAACAGGAGAAGTAACCGATATTATTACGTTTTCTTTTAATGGGCATAGTATCATTGTTCTTGCTGGTGGAGGTTTCATTATCTACACAACCATAAAAGAAATTTGGCACATGATTGCTACAACAAATTTATCAGAAACTGAAGAACACAGTTCTACGGGCTTAAAATCTTCAAATGCAGTAGTTGCAAGTATCGTTTTAATGAATTTAGTATTCTCTTTTGATTCAATCTTGGCCGCTATTGGATTAACTAGCGAAATTAAAAACCCTACAACAGCTTTTATTGTAATGGCCATTGCCATTATTATAAGTGGTTTGCTCATGTTACTTATGGCAGATAGAATTTCTACTTTTTTATCAAAAAACAGAATGTACGAGGTCTTAGGCTTGTTCATCCTTTTTATCGTTGGAATAATGTTGATAACAGAAGGAGGCCATTTGGCTCATTTAAAATTGTTTGGAAATGAAATTGTACCAATGAGTCAAACAACATTCTATTTTGTTCTTGCAATTTTAGTTATTGTAGATGTTGTGCAAGGCAAATATCAAAAGAAGCTTTTAGCAGCAAAAAATAAATAACTTCTTTAGTATGCATAAAGTCCGATAGCGTGGATTTGAACTCCGTACATTTATTTTTCGCCTCTCACGATAGCTTTGTATTTTATTGACATCTATTTTATTTAGAAATAGCATCTCTTTTTCAGCAAAAAAACCAAATGCGGAATACTTGGGTTTAATATAGATTATTCATCCTTTATTGCTCAGATTGCAAATCCTCGCTATCGAGAATAAAATTACTTTCTTCCATTAATTAGTTATTATTTTATTGTAATCTTGTTTAAAATAAAATTTTTAACGATAAACAAACCTTTTGAATTTACTTACAATATTAACTTGGTTTTCAAGTATGGCTTTTATTTATTTCGGAATTACCTGCTTTTACTCAAAATTTATTATTTCAGAATTTAAGAGGTATGGTTTACCAAAGTTTAGAAAACTAACTGGATTTCTTCAATTATTAGGAGCAATAGGTTTATTAATAGGACTTTACCTTACTCCAACATTACTATTGCTAGCATCCACCGGGTTATGCTTGTTAATGCTTTTAGGATTTGTAGTACGAATTAAAATTAAAGATAATTTCATTAAATCTGCCCCTGCTTTTATCTTTTCTACTTTAAACTTATGTATTGCAATTAAGACCTTTTCTACTTACTTTTAAAGAGATGCATAAGCAATCATAAGATTCATTAGAATAAATAAGAATGCAGGAAATGATTTATACAACGCATCTTTTATTCTGATATGCATAATTATAGATCCTAATAGCAATATGCTTAACCCTAAAACCCCAATTAAAGTAAGGGTTTTAAATTGTATAGAAGCCAATAATATGATAGCTAAACTTACTTTTAAGAATCCAATAAAATAACAAAACTGCTTCGAAAAACCATATACTTGAAATTCTTCGACAATATTTACAGCATTACCGCCTCTCCATTTAGTTGCTTTATTTTTTCGCAATAACCAAACATTTAAAATACTTACACCAACAATAATTTTCAAGGCAATAGTGAGGTATCCAATAAATTCCATAATTTTAATTTAAGTGTGTTCTAATTAAGGCTAATTTACAAAAAAACAACGTAATTAAAGCATGCAATAAATCTTAGTTTAAAGGAAATCACTTCTGTCTGCATAAAATTAATATCTAAAAACCCGATGGCGCGGATTTGTAATCCGTGCATTTCTTTATCTCCTTTCTCGGTAGCTTTGTATTTTGTCGACATGCAATTTTTTTTCTAAGATAAATAAATCTTAGAAAAGTAAAAACCCAAGTGCAGCACACTTGGGTTCATTTAAATTATTGATCGTTAAATGCACGGAAAACATTTCCGCGCTAGCAATTTTGTTGAAAATCCGAGACATCGGGTAACAATTTTACAAATCCTCTACAAGACTATCTTGCACTCTTTGGGCAACAATTTTAAGAATTCTCTTGTTCAGTTCTGAAGAATTTAAACAATAATATTGGAACTCAGCCATAGTAAAATGCCCCATAATAAGACCTAAAATACGATTTTTATAATTTATATCTTTTAGATAAACAGCGCCAATTTTACTTCTCTTTTTTTGAACAGTAAGACTTGAAAAATCTATTTTCCGTATTTGAATATAGTTTTTAAAAGAGCCAATTAATAGGTTATGTTGCATTTTTATAATAGGTCGTAAAGTTGCATTTTGAAACAACTCTATGGCAGACATATTATCTCTGATTAAATTTTGTAAAACGGGTCTTTCTTTATTCATTTTCTAATAATTCATCAAGTTCTAATTGATAATCGTATTGAAGATCTTCATGCAATCTCTCAATCGCTTTTTTAATCATTCTTACCTGTGTGTCAAAAATATTTTGCAACCTCGTGCTTCTACCTATAGAAGGTCTAAATGCTTTCAATTTTTTACAGAAATACAATAGCAATTCGGCTTCTGTCTCTTTCTTTTTAGAATAGCGAATGTGTTTTTTTATAGAGGATAATATTTTACGTATACTTTTTCTAATATAAAAAAAGCTATTCGTATTGATATCATCAAACTGTATATCGACCTCTTCTTTTAAGTTTTGAATAAAGGATTCTTCATCGTGAGACTCAAATAAAAGATACGTAAGTAGCTCTTTATTCTCCTTTTTAAACCTAGCCAAATGCAAACACAACTCTTTTACATCCACCGCAGGTGTATGAGATAATTCGTCTTTGAGCTGTTTGATGGTGACCGCTTTCATTCGTTTTGTTTTTTTTGCAAGATAAAAAAGAAAAACCTCACTAAATACAATCTGTGAGGTTTCTATTTATAAGCCTCTTTAAAAAGAGGGGTCACTTATTGAATACTAGGTACGTTTACAACTTCATTGACATCAGCATCATAGTCAACACCCTCAACTTTAAAACCAAATAAATTATAAAAATCAGTACTATAGCCTTCTAAATCACCAATATCAGATAAGTTTTCTGTAGTAGCATTTTTCCAAAGTGTCGCAACCTCAGCTTGAACATCTTCTCTCATTTCCCAATCATCTATTCGAATTCTACCTTTATCATCTAAAGAAATTTCGTCACCTGTATACAAACGCTCACTATACAAACGTTGAATTTGTTCTATGCATCCTTCATGAATTCCTTTCGTTTTCATAATTTTATACAATAAAGAAATGTATAAAGGAATCACAGGAATTGCAGAACTGGCTTGCGTTACTAATGCCTTATTTACAGAAACATATGCATTTCCACCAATTGATTTTAAATCTTCAGAAATCGTAAAAGCGGTCGCTTCTAAATGATCTTTAGCAGCACCAATGGTTCCATTTCTATAAACTGGCTTTGTGACTTCAGGGCCAATATAAGAATAAGCAATTGTTGAAGCTCCCTCAGCCAATACGTTTTCAGCTTTTAAAGCATCTATCCACATTTTCCAATCTTCACCACCCATTACAGTTACGGTATTTTCAACATCTTCTCCTTCTGCAGGATTGATCGAGATTTCAGATACAGTACCTGTATGAAAATCAACTGTTTTATTAGAAAAAATACCACCAATCGGTTTTAAAACCGATTTAAACCTTTTTCCTGAAGTCGGATGTGTTCTTACTGGCGAAGCCAAACTGTATATTACTAAATCTATTTTACCTAAGTCCTCTTTGATTAAGTGAACAACTTGTTCTTTTATTTCGTTTGAAAATGCATCTCCATTGATACTTTTTGCATACAATCCAGCGGCATTTGCATGTTTTTCAAAAGCTGCTGTATTGTAAAAACCTGGGGAACCTGGCCTTCCTTCTGTTCCTGGTTTGTCAAAGAAAACACCGATAGTTGCTGCATCTGATCCGAAAGCACTTGTAATTCTGGAAGCCAATCCAAATCCTGTGGAGGCTCCTATTACTAATACTTTTTTAGCCCCTTTAATTTTTCCTTTTGACTTTACATATTCTATTTGATTGATCACATTTTTCTCACATCCCTTTGGGTGTGACGTTAAACATATAAATCCTCTTGTTCTTGGTTCTATAATCATTGTGTTTGTTTTAATTCTCTAAAAATGAATTTACATTATTTTCTATTCTATTCAATACATTTTCTGTATTGGCTTTTACAAATTTTTCACCTATAATTTGCTCGTATAATTCTACATACCTATTCGAAATTTCTGTAATTTTTTCATCAGACATTTCTGGAACCTCTTGTCCTTCTTTCCCTTGAAAACCGTTTTCAATTAACCATTGTCTGACAAACTCTTTGGATAATTGCTTTTGAGTTTCACCCGTATCTTGTCTTTTTTGATATCCATCTGCATAAAAATAACGAGAAGAATCTGGTGTGTGAATTTCGTCTATCAAAACAATTTTACCTTCTTTTGTTTTCCCAAATTCATATTTAGTATCTACCAAAATCAATCCTCTTTTTGCAGCAATTTCTGTTCCTCTTTGAAACAAAGTCCTAGTATATTTTTCTAATACAATATAATCTTCTTCAGAAACAATTCCCTTTGCTAAAATGTCTTCTCGAGAAATATCTTCATCATGTTCTCCATTGTCTGCTTTGGTTGAGGGAGTAATGATTGGGGTAGGAAACTTATCATTCTCTTTGAGTCCTTCAACCATTGCTACTCCACACAACATTCTTTTACCTAGTTTGTATTCTCTTGCTGCATGACCAGAAAGATAACCACGAATAACCATTTCAACTTTAAAAGGCTCACATAGATGACCTACAGCTACATTTTCATCTGGATTTGAAATTAACCAGTTGGGTACAATATCTGAGGTATCATTCATCATTTTTGTTGCAATCTGATTCAAAATTTGACCTTTAAACGGAATTTGACGCGGTAAAATAACATCAAAGGCAGACAATCTGTCTGAGGCAATCATGACTAAAAGTTCGTCATTAATAGTATAGACCTCTCTGACCTTGCCTTTATAAACAGACTTTTGATTAGGGAAATTAAAATTAGTTTCGTTAATTGTTTGTATCATTCGTTAAAATATTGTGAGCGCAAAAATAAACTTTCCTATTTTATTTCTTTTTGTTTTTTAACATTTTTATTCGCTTTTCATATTTTCTGAAGCAATCGCAAGTTTTATTCAAATAATCGATTTCAATTTCTAAATTTCAACCAATAGACATCCGGGTTTCTTAAGAAAAAAACAGTGTATAAATCGAATTACTCTGAGCATCGATAGCAATTCCATTTTTACTTGAATACTATTCTGCTTCTATACTTTTATAAGCAGTGATAATTTTCTTTACCAATCGGTGTCTTACCACATCTTTATCATCTAGATAAACATGTGCAATTCCATCAATATCTTTTAAAGCTAACAAAGACTCTTTGAGACCTGAAACTTGTTTTCTTGGCAAATCAATTTGACCGGGATCTCCAGTAATAATAAATTTTGCACTTTTCCCCATTCTTGTTAAAAACATCTTCATTTGATTGTGTGTTGTGTTTTGAGCTTCATCTAAAATTACAAAAGCATTGTCTAGTGTTCTACCTCTCATAAAAGCAAGAGGTGCTATTTGAATGACTCCCTTTTCTAAATGTGATTGTAATCTTTCATGCGGAATCATATCTCTCAAAGCGTCATATAAGGGTTGCATATAAGGATCTAACTTTTCTTTTAAATCTCCTGGAAGAAATCCTAAATTCTCTCCAGATTCTACTGCTGGTCTGGTTAATATTATTCTTCGTACTTCTTTTTCTTTCAATGCTTTTACTGCTAGAGCAACAGCCGTGTATGTTTTTCCGGTTCCTGCTGGACCTACTGCAAAAAGCATATCATTCTTGCCCATTAGCGATACCATTTTTCGTTGGTTTTCTGTTTGGGGCTTAATCAATCTACCACTAACTCCATGAACCAATACCTCTTTTGCCTTTTTGGCTGAAATTGTTTTTTCTTCTTGACCGTTAGACGTTAGAATACGTTCTACACTATTTTCATCTAATTTATTATATCTATTATAATATTTTATGAGCCGTTCTGTTCGTATTTCAAATTCATCTAAGATTTCTGATTCTCCATAAATTTTAAGTTTAGATCCGCGAGCAACAATTTTAATTTTTGGAAAATATCTTTTTAATTGCTCAATAGTACTATTATTTGCTCCAAAAAAATCTTTAGGACTGATTTCTGTAAGCTCTATAATGCGTTCGTTCAAATGTTTCTTTTTTATTAATTAATTCCTATTTATATTTCAACTAAAAATAGCGAATAAATTTTCTAAAATGATTAGATTTGCGTCAAATAGTTAAGAACTTTTACACATTTAATTAACAGAAAAAATCAATGTCTCTAATTACATTAACAACCGATTTTGGCACAAAAGATCACTTTGTTGGGGCTGTTAAAGGGGCTATTTTGTCTGAACTCTCTGATGTAAAAATAGTAGATATTACTCATGAAATAGCTCCGTTTAACATTACTGAAACGGCCTACATTTTAACCAATTCTTATAAAAGCTTTCCTGATAAAACAATCCATATTGTTGGTGTAGACTCAGAATTAAGTGCAAGCAATAAGCATATTGCATTAGAATTAGACAATCACTATTTTGTATGCCCAGACAATGGAATTATCTCAATGATTGCGTCTGAAATTAAACCTACAAAAATTGTTGAAATCAACATTCATGATAGAATAGAAAGTAGTTTTCCGGTTTTGGATGTTTTTGTACAAGTAGCATGTTTTATTGCTAGAGGAGGAAACTTAACTGTTATTGGCAAAGAAATTAAAACATTTAAAAAAATGATTGAAATTCAGCCAAAAGTAAATCAAGCTCAAAACCAAATTATTGGAGGTGTCATTTATATTGATAATTATGGAAACGTAATTAGCAATATTAGTCAGAAAATGTTTCAAGAAGTTGGTAAAGGGCGACGTTTTAAAGCGACTGCAAGACGTTATTCTTTCAACAAGATTTTTACAAAATATAATGAAATTGCACTTGAAAGTGATCATGATAATATGCAATATGATGGTAGTAAATTGGCTATTTTTAATGCAGCTGGTTTTTTAGAAATTGCAATTTACAGAAGTAATTTAGATACTGTTGGTGGCGCATCTACCTTATTAGGTTTAAGGTATAGAGATCCTATTACTATTGATTTTATGAACGATTCTCAACCAGAATTTACTCCATTAACTCAATAAATATGTTTGTTAGAATTGTAAAAATGAGTTTTCACACAAAACATATTGAAGCTTTTTTAGCAATGTTTGAAGAAAAAAAAACAATTATAAGAGCTTCTGAAGGTTGTCTTCTGTTAGAATTGTATCAAGATAAAACAAACTCAGAAATATTTTTCACCTATTCGTATTGGCAAGATGAAAAAAATTTAGAAAATTACAGAAATTCTCAATTATTTAAAGATGTTTGGGATCAAACTAAAACCTATTTTAATGATAAACCTTTGGCTTGGAGTTTAGATAAAAGAGCATGTCTTTAGTGTTGTGAAAAATAAAATTTACCTATTTATACTTAAAAGCTATTGAGACTTTTAAGTACAAAAATAATAGTGCTTCAATTGCGTTATTAAAGAAACACAATTTTGTTTTTGAACCAGAAAAAAGAGGGTCGTTTTGAAGACCTTAGAATTTATAAAATTACACAGGTTAGTTGAATGTCTAAACACTGCCCAATCCTATAAATAAGAAAATATGTTTCCAATTTTAAAAAAAGAATTTAACTCATTTTTTGCAGGTCCTATAGCCTATTTAGTTATTGGACTTTTCTTGCTAATGAATGGTTTGTATTTATGGGTATTTAAAGATGATTTTAATATATTAAATGCTGGTTTTTCAGATTTAAGTCCTTTTTTTTATATGGCCCCTTGGCTATTTTTATTCTTGATTCCTGCAATTACCATGAAAAGTTTTGCAAATGAATTTAGTAGTGGAACCATAGAGATCTTAAAAACGAATCCGATTTCAGATTGGCAAATTGTACTGGGCAAGTTTTCTGCCTCTCTCCTTCTTGTAGTAGTTGCATTAGTTCCTACTTTGACCTATGTATTTAGCATTAATGAATTAGGAGACCCTGTTGGAAATCTCGATTTTGGGAGTACAATTGGCTCTTATGTTGGTCTATTGCTTTTAGCAACAACCTATACTGCAATTGGTTTATTTACATCTACACTTTCTGAAAATCAGATTGTAGCCTTTATTTTAGGAGTTTTCATAACCTTTTTTTTATTTTATGGTTTCGATGCTATTTCTAACTCTGTTGGAAATAATTTATCAATAAAAAAAATGGGAATAAATGAACATTTTAAGAGTATTTCTAGAGGAGTGATTGATACCCGAGATATTCTCTACTTTTTAAGCGTAACCATATTCTTTTTATACATCACAAAAACACACTTATAAAATGAATAAAAAAATAAAAAATATCGCTTTTTTAGCACTTGGCTTACTCATTTTAAATTTTGCAAACCAATCATTTTATAAACGTTTCGATTTAACTGCAGACAACCGTTATACACTCTCTAAAACAACTAAAAATATTGTTTCTAAAATTGATAAAAATCTCTCTATAACAATTTATTTAGAGGGTGATTTTCCATCAGAATTTATAAGATTACAGGCAGAAACACGTCAATATTTAGAGGAATTATCCGCAGAAAATTCGAAGATTAAAATTGGGTTTCAAAACCCTGATAATCAACGTGAAAAATTAATTAAAAAAGGAATGATCCCGAGTAAATTAACTGTTGAGGAAAACGGAAAACTCTCTGAAGCAATTATTTTTCCTTGGGCAGAAATTTCTTACGAAAAAAAATCTCAAATTATCTCTCTTTTACCATCTGCGATCGTTGCATCTCAGGAGGAACAATTACAAAAAGCTATTGAAAATTTAGAATATAGTTTTTCAAATGCACTGAACACTATCCTCCTTCGAAAACAAAAAAGTGTTGGAGTAATCACTGGAAATGGCGAATTGCAAGATATGTATCAATATAGCTTTTTAAGTGAAGTTGCCAAGAAATACAGATTGGCAAAATTTACGTTAGATTCTGTAGCTTCAAACCCACAGCAAACTCTAGAGGATTTAACCTCTTTAGACCTAGCTATTATTGCGAAACCTACTCAAAAATTTACAGAACATGAAAAATTTACCATAGATCAGTTTATTGCCAATGATGGAAAAACATTGTGGATGATAGACAATGTGCAAGCCGATCAAGATAGTTTATTTACCAATGGTAAAATGTTAGCATATCCTAGAGATTTAAATCTTACAGATTTACTATTTGCTTATGGTATTCGAATAAATACTACTTTAATTAAAGATTTATATGCTGCTAAAATTTCGTTAGCAACAGGTAAAATTGGCAATCAAACACAATTTCAAAATTTAGAATGGTTTTTTCATCCTTTAGTAAGTGGAAACCCAAATCATGCCATCACAAAAAATATTGCTCCTATTCGTTTACAATTTGCAAACCCAATAGATACCTTGAAAAATAATATTAAAAAAACACCTTTATTAAGGAGTTCTTTATTAACACAAAAAATAGGTACTCCTGGTTTTATTGAGCTTCAATCTATTGCTGATGAAATTGTAGAAACTGATTATAATAACGGCAATCAGCTATTTGCTATTTTACTGGAAGGTGCTTTTAATTCGGCATATAAAAACCGTATACAACCTTTTAAAACTCCTCTCTACAAAGAAAATTCAAACAATAATAAAATGGTGGTGATTTCTGATGGGGATATTGGAAAAAATCAAATTTTAAAAGATGATACTTCAAAAATTCAACCTTTAGACTTGAACAGAGATAAATGGACCCATCAACAATTTGGAAATAAAGATTTTCTTTTAAATGTAGTTGATTACTTATTAGACGATGTTGGCTTAATAGAGTTAAGAAATAAAACGTTAAAAATAAATATTTTAGACAAACAAAAAGCGTTTAAAGAGCGGCTGTATTGGCAGTTTATTAATGTCATTTTTCCGTTGATTTTTTTACTTTTTTTTGGAATTCTTTTCTCCTTTTTAAGAAAAAGGAAATACGCAAGCTAGTTTTAATTGCTTTCTCTATCGTAGAGTAAAAAGAAAAATAGCTTGTAAAACTAAAACACCTACTCAAAAGTTAAAAAAACTTTAAAATTAAATTTCTAGTAAATTATCGTGTATAAAGACATACCCTAAAATTTCTTGTATTTTTTTAGAACTTATAATTTTCCATTCATAAACTTCATTCTCTTCAAATTCTGGGAGTTCACAATCAGCACTTAATTTTGCTATTGTATAAAACTCTCTTCTGGTAGGATGGTGATTAGAACAGGCATTAAATGTTTGAGACCAACAATTTTGATTGATAATTTCATGAATAATCTCTATACAATCTTCTTTATGAATCATATTCACAAATCCTTTCGGTTGTGGAATTTTTCGTCCATTATTAAACCAATTGGAAGGGTGTCTTTCATCACCAAATAAACCTGCAAAGCGAAGTATTGTAGTTTCAAAAAAAGTATTCTCTCTAAATAGGTTCTCAATTGCTGACAATGGAGTATTTAAAATTTCATCATCTTCAGTCATTACTTTATTTGCCCTAGCATAAACGGAAGTAGAACTGATAAAAATTACTTTTTGAATAATAGAGTTTTCAATCTGAGTAATCAAATGTTCAAAACCATCAATATCTTTAGAAGTAATTGCTATGATTAATATATCTGTATGTAAAAAATCGTCAAATTCTTCAAAAGAAGATATATCAACAATAAACGGTTCAATATTATTGTCTTCTAAAAGAGCTAATTTTTCTTCTTTTGTAGTGGAACCTTTTAAAGAATATCCATCATCTAACAAAGAAATTGCCAGTGGTTTTCCTAACCAACCACACCCTAAAATACTAACATTTCTCATCGCAACAGTTTTCCTCTTTTACCATTTTACAAGAAACCACTGCTAACAAAGCACCTAAAATTGGAGCGATAATATACATCCATAGATGCTGTAAATTTCCCGAAACAAATGCCGGAGCAATAGAGCGTGCAGGATTCATTGAAGCATTTGTAATAGGACCTGCAAACATGGCTTCTAATAGTACTACAGCTCCGATAGCAATTCCTGCAACTGCGCCAATTTCTTTGCTACCTGTAGAAACATTTATGATAACCACCATTAAGAAAAAAGTTAATAAAAACTCTAACACAAAAGCGCGCCAAACATCTACTGTGGGAATAGTTGCTCCAAGAATTTCACTTGAAGGAAACAGAAACCAGAGAATCAAACTTGCTGAAAATGCTCCTAAAATTTGAGCTATAATATACTTTGGAACCTCTCTCCAAGAAAATTTTTTAGCATGTGCAAAAGCAATAGAAACTGCAGGATTAAAATGCGCTCCTGAGGTTTCACCGAAAGCATAGATCATTGCCATGACAATCAATCCCCAAGTCATTGCAATTCCTACATGCGTGACATCACCACCGGTAACTTCATTAATTGTCATCGCGCCTGTTCCGCAGAAAATCATTGCAAATGTTCCAATAAATTCAGAAATATATCTCTTCATAAGCCTATAAAATGAGTACAAAGATACAAACCCTTACTTTAAGTTTTTGTTAACGTTTCTCGTTTTTTGAAATCGTAATTTTGAAACCATAGATTAAAATATTCCAAGATTATGAAAAAATATATATTTTTATTAATTATCATCGCCTTTATATTTTCAGCAACTGCTCAAATTAAAACACCAGCACCAAGTACTTTTCAAAAAGTTGAACAAATAGTAGGTTTAACTGATATTACATTAGAATACTCTAGACCTGGAGTAAAAGGAAGAAAAATTTTTGGTGGTTTAGAAGACTTTGGAAAAGTCTGGAGAACTGGAGCAAATTCAAATACAAAACTTACCTTTTCTACAAATTTTATGGTAAATGGTAAAAAAATTAAAAAGGGAACCTATGCCCTTTTCACAATTCCAAATATTGATTCTTGGGAAATCATTCTGTATTCTGATGCTTCAAATTGGGGAACTCCAAAAAAATGGGACGACACAAAAGTAGTTGCAAAAGTGCGAGTTGTTCCTCAAAAATTACCAATGCTAATTGAAACATTTACCATTACATTCGATAAGGTCACAAATAGTTCTGCTGTTTTAGGCATCATGTGGGAAAACACATACGTAGGTTTAAAATTTGAAACTCCAACTGACGCAATGGTTTCATCTAATATTGAAAAAGTAATGAAAGGGCCAAGTGCTAAAGACATGTATAGTGCTGCTGTGTATTATTTACAAACTGGCAATGACATTAAGCAAGCACAAACTTGGATTGACAAAGCAGTCAAGATGACTTCTAATGCACCCAAATTTTGGTATTTACGTCAGCAATCGTTAATCCATGCGAAAGCAGGAAATATAAAAGGAGCAATTTCCGCAGCAAAAGAATCTTTAAAATATGCTGAAAAAGCAGGAAATACCGGGTATATAAAAATGAACAAAGCATCCATAAAGGAATGGGAGTCTAAATAATTTGAGCTCCCCATTCAAAAAAACTCTCTGGCCTATTCCATTAATGTTTTTTTTGAACAACTAAGCATTTACTGCTAGTAGTGAAGCCCGATAATTTCACGAACCTTGTCAAGGGTTTTAATCAACCTTTTTGAGAAATCAAAAGTCATAATAGTACTTTCTTTTTTGCTATTTCTCAAAAGAGTATTGAAATGCTCTATTTCAAAATTATAGCCAATAGTATTGTAGCTAAAATCGATTGTTTCTTCCTGTTTATCATTAAAAACTGTGACTGTTGTAGGTGCGTGAAATTGTGAGTTTATTTTAACAACAGCTCTGTCAAAAGTAAACAAAGCCAGTGTAGGTGATTTTTTTAATAACGAACTACTTAAAATCGCTTTTGCATTTTTATAGTTAAAAACAATGTTGCATTCTGAATCCGCTCCGTTTTCAAAAAAAGAAGCTTCTGAAGCAATAGAAACAGGAATTCCTAAAGTAGATAATGCTACAAAAATTGGATATATCCCGATGTCTAACAAACTACCACCACCCACTTCTTTTTTAAACAATCTGTTCTCTGTATTATAGGGTGCATAGAAACCAAAATCAGCTTCTAACCTTTTTAATTTTCCAAACTTATTATTTTTAACGATGTCTAAAACATACTTAAAATGAGGTAAAAAGAAAGTCCACAGTGCCTCCATTAGCAATACATTATTCTCTCGGGCAGTAGCAATCATCTCTTCTACTTCTTGCAAATTCATAGCAAAGGGTTTTTCACATAAAACCGCTTTTTTATTTTGCATACAAAGCAAAGCATGTTCTTTATGAAAACTATGAGGAGTAGCAATATAAACAGCATCAACTGCAGAATCTTTTGCTAATTTTTCATAGGACTTATAGGTGTTTTCTACATTGAATTTTGCGGCAAACTTATCTGCTTTATATTGACTTCTAGAAGCAACTGCAACCAATTGTGTATTTTCTACAATTGCTAAATCTGTGGCAAATTTATTGGCTATTTTACCCAAACCTATAATACCCCATTTAATCGTATTATTTTTCATTCAGTATTGTTTCATTAGTATTGAAAAATCCTAAAAACAAGAATAAAATGATTAAAGAAAGTACGTGAGTAATATTTAAAGAAACATCATTTAAAACATCATATGTAATTTTAAAAATTGATAAAAATGCAATAAGTAAAGTAATTTTACTTTGCTTATTTATCGAATTAAAAACAAGTACCAATGAGAAAAACAAGACTAAAACACAACCTATAAAATTCAACCACAAATAACTAACTATCGTTTCTAAACCCTGCGATTCAAGATTATAAATTCCAAAATAATAAATTAAAAAAATTAGTATTTGCGTAATTACTGCAGATTTGAAAACCGAATTTCCATTTACTTTTTTGAAGAAAAACGCCAATAAAAATATTCCTAAAACATTTCCATAAAAAATAGATCCAATGATATTTACTAACTGAATTAAATTATCGAATAAATTGGCCACACAAGCTACAGAAATTGCAATAATACCCCAAGCTAATGTAAACCATTTAGAAGCTTTTACAAAATGCTCATCGTTTCTATTTTCAGGAACATTTCTCTTGTACAGATCAATTGCGGTAGTACTTGCCAATGCATTTAATTCTGAGGCAGTTGAAGACATCGCTGCAGATAAAATTACAGCCAAAAGAAGTCCTATCAACCCCCTTGGAAGATTGTTTAATATAAAATGAATAAAAACATAGTCTTTGTCGTTAGATTCTATTTTTTTTATTGATTTTTCATCAACTTTTTTAAGAATCATTTTTGCTGCTTCTTTTAATTCTAAATCTCTGGCATTTAAAGATTGAATTTCATCTTTTTCTTCTAGCTGAAAACCATTTAAAAAAAGGAATCTTTTCCTATTTTCTATTTCAACGTGAGCTGCTTCTAATTCTTGATATTCAGTAATGTATTCAGATTTTAAAACCTCTTCATTTACAGCTGGATTAAAATTGAGTGGTGATGCATTAAATTGATAAAAAACAAAAACCATCACACCAATTAATAAGATAAAAAATTGCATTGGTACTTTTAATAATCCATTAAAAATTAAACCTAGCTGACTTTCTCTAACTGATTTTCCTGACAAATAACGTTGAACTTGACTTTGATCCGTACCAAAATAAGAAAGCATTAAGAATGTTCCTCCTAAAATTCCTGTCCAAACAGTATACCTGTTGCTTAAATCGAGAGAAAAATCTAGAATTTGGATTTTATTACTTGCTCCTGCTATTTCAAGTGCATTTGTAAATGTAATATTTTCCGGAAGCTGACTCATTATCATAAAAAATGCAATTAACATTCCTAAAAAAATGATAATCATTTGTTGTTTTTGAGTAACATTTACAGCTTTTGTACCTCCAGAAACTGTATAAATTATCACTAGAAAACCAATGATAATATTTAGGGTTAACAGATCCCAATCCAATACTGCAGATAAAATAATTGCAGGAGCAAATATGGTAATTCCTGCAGCTAAACCTCTCTGAATTAGGAATAAAATTGCAGCCAAACTTCTTGTTTTTAAATCGAATCTTCTTTCTAAAAATTCATAGGCTGTATAAACGTTTAACTTATGATAAATAGGAATAAAAACTACGCAAATAATAATCATGGCTATGGGCAAACCAAAGTAAAATTGCACAAACCCCATCCCACTATGAAAAGCTTGCCCTGGTGTTGATAAAAAGGTAATTGCACTCGCTTGTGTTGCCATTACAGACAAGCCAATTGTCCACCATTTAGAGTCATTTCCTCCTTTAATATAATCTTTAACATTAGCGTTTTTTCTAGTAACATATGTTCCATAGGCAACAATAAAGAGAAGCGTCATGGATAAAATAATCCAGTCTACTACATGAAGTTTGCTTTCTAACTCCATGTATTAAAAAGTAAAATAATTTGTAATAAAGTAAAAAGCTATACAGTATATAACATTAACTATTAAGACGAATGAATATTCTTTTTTCCACGTGTATTTTTGTTGGTTCATCATTTATAATTTTTGTTATTTCTGTGAAAATGGAATAGTTTGTCTTTGTATACTAAAAGGTTCTATAATTGTTGATATTACTTTATCAATTTATAACAATGATTTCTTTATTTCTTTTTCACTGATATTTCATCTTTGCCAACGGAAAGCATATTCGCAAATAGTTTATATGCCCCAGATACTCCTGCAGGTAATTCTCTGAAGAAGCTTAAACCTGTATACATGTAATTTCCTTTGCCAAATTTAGCAATAAGTAGACTTCCGTTTTTTGCATTTTCACCTGGGTCATTTATAGATAAAATTGGACTGTATTCTTTGCTCCAAGAGTCTGGGAAATACAAACCACGTTCTTGAACCCAGCCATTAAAATCTTCATTCGTAATTTTGTTTGGAAAATTTAAAAGTGAATTGTCTTTTTCCAAAACTCTTACTTCTGCTCGTTCATCTGTAACCCTATCTCTAGACAATGTCAGCGAATAAGGAGCCCCAATAGCTACACCTCTGTTGGTATTGTATTGTACAATCATATTACCCCCTTTTTCAACATAATCTAACAAAAACTTTTGTTTGAAAGTTAATTCTTTTACAACATTATAAGCTCTAATTCCTAAAACAATAGCATCATATTTATGCAAGTTATCACCATTTATTTCTGATGGATTAATAAGTGATACTTCATACCCAATTTGACGTAAACTTTCTGGAATTGCATCCCCTGCTCCTTTTATATACCCAATATAGTTGCCTGCTTTTTTGATATTTAATCGAACAATTTTTGCCGAAGCATTTGATAAAACAACTTGTTTGGGTATGTGAGAATATTGAATTTCTATCAACTCTTTTTTATAATCTATTCCTTCTGAATTCGCAACAACTTCTAATTTACCTTCAGATTCAGTTTTTGGAGGTGTTACTGTAAATTCGATCGTTCGCTTGTCATTCCTTTGAGGAATTTGAAACGAAATTTCTTTTGGTGAAAATTGCCAACTTGAGGGTACTTTTAAACTCACATTCCCACTTATTTTATCTGCTCCTGCTCTAACTTCAACTAAAATTTTCTGGGGTTTATTATCAGAAAAAATAATAACTTTATCCTTTAATTTTACACTTACTTTGGGTAGTATCTCAAAAGGTTCATATATCTCCCCTTTGTTTCGTTCCGCGTATCTTCTAAGTACGTTCTTTGTCACTGAAATTGGAATGCCTTCGATACTTAAATTGAAATGAATTTTTAGAGGTCTTGGTGTCTCTGGTTTTCCTATTAATAACGGATTATCAACAGCGTACATTCCAAGAGAAGCTTTTTCTTTCAACCAGTAAGGATCTGAATATTGAGCTGTTTTTAAATGAATGATTTCTTTAAAATTGATTTTTTTATTTGATTCTAATTGAACATCTTTTAAAATTAATTTTTTGTCTATTGTTGACTTTATTGAAATCAATTTAATATTTGTATCACTTCTGTTTAATACCTCAAAATTAACATCTACCAGAGAATTTGGTACTCCTGAGGAATTGATTGCAGAGGCTTCTAAGTACAGTCCTGCACATCCTTCAATAATCTCTTTGATTTGTTTTACTTTAATTTTACGCCAGTGAGTATCTTCTAATTTTTGAATAATTTTATAGGCTTCCATCAATTTAGATAAATGTTTAGAAGGGTTTAAAAAATCGAAATTGTTTTCAATATCATATAAAATAGCACCTATTTGCCCTCCATTTTTAATACGATTCCAAGTGGTATTTATACCAGAAAAAATATCAGATTTATCTTTTAGAGGAGCTCCTTTTAATAATTTAGCATATTCAATTTGTTTACCTCTTGTGGTCAACCTTCCAAAACCTTGACATAGATGTTGACTACTTGCAATTGAGGCCAACTCATTATTAGACACTCCTTTTAATGGATAATACACACCAATATCAAATTTGATAAAATCTTTGGCTTCTTTTTCAAATTGCAACTTATCACTATAAAACCAAGAAGATGTGTTAAAAAACAATCGTTTTGGCTGCCAAGTTTCAGTATATTTCAAATGTTCTAAAAATTTGTTTTTATTTCCAGCAATATCAAAAGCCTCAAAACTCAACATCGCTGAACTTGTATGATGACCGTGGGTAGTTCCAGGTGTTTCATGATTAAAACGGTTGATAATAACATCGGGTTTAAAAGTTCTAATAGCCCAAACGATATCACCTAAAACTTCTTCTTTGTTCCAAATTTTCAGGGTTTCATTTGGGTGTTTAGAATATCCAAAATCATTCGCTCGTGTAAATAATTGTTCACCACCATCAACTCTTCTTGCTGCTAGTAATTCTTGGGTTCTAATTACGCCTAGCAGTTCTCTAATTTCTGGACCAATTAAATTCTGACCACCGTCTCCTCTTGTTAGAGATAAATAACCTGTTCTTGCTTTTATGCTATTCGCTAAATAAGCAATTAAACGCGTGTTTTCATCATCTGGATGAGCAGCTATATATAGTGCCGTTCCTAAAAAGTTGAGCTTTTGAATCTTTTCATAAATCTGGGTTGATGATAGTTTTTGAGGCTTTTGAGCAGAAAAACTAAATGAAATTAACAAGATATATACTACAAGAAAAGATTGTTTTTTCATTAATTTGGTATGGTGATTGAAAACAAAAATAGCATAATTATCTCCTTTAAAGGTTCTATTAACATAATTATAACGTTTCTATATTCGTCAACAAAATGCTCATAACCTGTTGATAAATTAATTTTTAAAGTCACTTATTTAGAATATATTTGTAAAAACACTTTAAGAAAAATACTACATGAAATTTATTGTATCTAGTTCTCAATTATTAAAACAATTACAAGTTTTAGGAGGCGTCATAAATAGTAACAACACACTGCCAATTTTAGATAATTTTTTATTTGAAATTTCTGAAAACCAACTAAAAGTTTCTGCATCAGATTTAGAAACTACAATGAGCTCTGTTGTTGATGTTGAAAGTGATAGCTCTGGCTCTATTGCTGTTTCTGCTCGCTTACTTCTAGATACCTTAAAAACATTTCCAGACCAACCTTTAACTTTTAAAACTGAAGGTGAAAATACTATTGAAATTAGCTCTGACCAAGGAAAATATGACATGGCTTATTTTAGCGGAGATGAGTTTCCAAAAGCAGTTTCTTTACCATCACCAAGTAAAACAGTCGTTCCTGCAAGTATTTTAGGAACTGCTATTTCTAAAACTATCTTTGCAGCTGGAAATGACGATTTACGTCCTGTAATGAGTGGTGTTTTCTTTCAATTTAGCTCACAAAGCTTGACATTTGTTGCAACTGATGCCCACAAATTAGTAAAATATTCAAGAACTGATGTGACTGCAGATCAAACTGCAGAATTCATTATGCCCAAAAAGCCTTTAAATTTATTAAAAGGGATTTTAGGAGGATCAGAAAGTGATGTAACCATTGAATATAATGACGCTAATGCTAAATTTACATTTGATAATGTAAATTTAATTTGTAGATTAATAGATGGTAAATATCCAAACTATGAAGCTGTAATTCCAAAGGAAAACCCAAATAAATTAACGGTAGATAGAGCTTCATTCTTAAATTCAGTTAGACGTGTTTCTATTTTTTCTAGCAAAACTACCCACCAGATTCGTTTAAAAATGGCAGGTACAGAATTAAATATTTCTGCTGAAGATCTAGATTTCTCAAACAAAGCTGATGAACGATTAAGCTGTGATTACCAAGGTGATGATATGCAAATTGGTTTCAATTCTCGTTTTTTAAGCGAAATGCTAAACAACTTAAATTCAAACGAGGTTTTAATTGAAATGTCTTTGCCAAATAGAGCAGGAATCTTAACCCCTATTGATGGTACAGATGAAGGAGAACAAGTTACAATGCTCGTAATGCCAGTAATGTTAAACAACTAAAAGTTATATTCCTTTTAATTTAGGAATTATCGTCTTAAGAAACCACAACTTAAAAGTTGTGGTTTTTTGTTTACTTTTAACGAATGAATTTTTTAGCCCACCTTTATTTATCTCAAGATAATACTAATATTATGATTGGTAATTTTATTGCTGATCATATCAGAGGTAATAATTATGAGGAATATTCCAAAGAAATTCAGAGAGGTATTTTCTTACACAGAGAAATTGATACCTTTACAGACACCCATCAAATTGTTAGAAAAAGTAAACGGCGTTTGCATCAACGTTACGGGCACTATAACGGTGTAATTATAGACATTTTTTTTGATTATTTTTTAGCCAAAAACTGGGCTAAATTTTCTGCAATTCCTTTTGATATTTATACAGCTGGCATCAATACCTTTTTTAATAAAATAGCCTCTGAATTACCTGTAAAGTCTCAAAATTTTATTAAATATATGATAGAATATAACATCCTTTTCAATTATCAATTTCAAGAAGGTATTGAAAAAGTACTTCATGGAATGAATCATAGAACAAAAGGAAAATCTCAAATGAATCTAGCGATAGAAGATTTGAAAAATTTAGAGAAAGAATTTGAAAATGATTTTACTCATTTCTTCACAGATTTAGAAAAATTTATATCAAAGAAACTTAAAAACATCAATTAAACTTATGAAAAAAAACTGCCTACTTATAACAATCTCTTTGTTTCTTTTAAACTGTGAAGAAACAACAATAAAAGAGAAAAAAACAGGTGTAATTGCCCAAAAAGCAATGGTTGTCTCTGCTAGAGTTGAAGCGTCTAAAATTGGCTTAGATATTCTCAAAAAAAATGGAAATGCTTACGATGCAATGGTCGCAACTCACTTTGCTCTGGCTGTAGTGTATCCTGTTGCTGGCAATATAGGTGGTGGTGGCTTTATGGTTTATAGAAACAATGATGGTACAAAAGGTGCTTTGGATTTTAGAGAAAAAGCACCTGTTACTGCTCACAGAGACATGTATTTAGATGCTCAAGGCAATGTAATAAAAAATAAAAGTACAGAAGGCGCTTATGCAGTTGGAATACCTGGATCTGTTGCTGGAGCTTTTGAAGTATTCGAAAAATTTGGAAGTTTGCCTTTTAAAGACCTTATTCAGCCTGCCATAGATTTAGCAAGAAACGGATTTAAAGTTACAAAAAAACAAGCTATTTCCTTAAATAGAGCAGCTGATAAGTTTGAAAAAGTTAATAACTACAAAACACTTTTTGAAAAAGAATGGAAAGAGGGAGATTGGATACAACAAGAAGAATTAGCTCAAACTTTAGAGAGGATTCGTGATTTAGGAAAAGAGGGTTTCTACAAAGGAAAAACAGCTGACTTATTTGTAAATTATGTTACAGAATTAGGAGGTATCATTTCACATGAAGACCTCTCAAAATATAAGGCAATTTGGAGAAAGCCAATTACATTTAATTACAGAGATTACAATATAATCTCCATGACTTTACCTTCTAGTGGAGGAATTTGTTTGGCACAAATCTTAAAGTCTATAGAAACCTATGATATGTCAAAAATTAAACATAATTCAACAAAATACATTCAACTTTTAACAGAAGCAGAAAAGAGATCATATGCAGACAGAGCAAACTTTTTAGGTGATATTGATTTTGTTAAAGTTCCTATTGACAGTTTAACTGACACAGAGTACATCAACCAAAGAATGAGTACTTTTTCTTGGAACAAAGCAACCCCTTCACTTGAAATTTCTCATGGAAAAATTTTAGGTTATGAGAGTGATGAAACAACACATTATTCAATTATAGACCAGTTTGGAAACGCCGTTTCTGTTACAACTACTTTAAACACAGGGTATGGTTCTAAGGTACTAGTAAAAGGTGCTGGTTTTATTTTAAATAATGAAATGGATGATTTTAGTAGTAAACCAAATAATCCAAATGTTTATGGTTTGATCGGTTCTGAAGCCAACTCAATTGCATCAGAAAAAAGGATGTTAAGTTCTATGACACCGACCATAATAGAAAAAAATGGAAAATTAAAAATGGTTTTAGGAACTCCTGGAGGATCCACAATAATTACCTCAGTTTTACAAAATATCTTAAATATTACTGAATACAATATGGGAATGCAAGAATCTGTGAATCAACCACGTTTTCATCACCAATGGTTGCCAGATGTTATTAGAATGGAACCAAAAGGTTTTGATATTCAAATAAAATCATCTCTAAAATCTCTGGGATATACTATTTTAGAGAAAAATGCTTTGATAATTGGAAGAGTTGATGCCATTTTAGTTTTACCAAACGGAAATCTAGAAGGGGGTGCAGATCCAAGAGGTGATGATACAGCAGTAGGATTTTAATAAATTAAATATGAAAGTACAACCATTTCACTTGGCGATTCCTGTTCAAGATTTAAAAAAATGCAGAACGTTTTATAGAGATGTTTTAAATTGCAAAGAAGGCCGAAGTGCTGAGCATTGGGTAGATTTTAATTTCTTTGGACACCAATTGGTAATTCATCAGAAAGACGATTTTAAACCTAATAGAATTTCAAACCCTGTTGATGGTTATGATATTCCAGTTCCGCATTTTGGAGTTGTTTTAAGCTGGGAAAATTGGCAGGATTTAGCAGATAATCTAAATGCTAACAATACAACATTTGTAATAAAGCCTTGCATTCGTTTTAAAGGAAAGGTAGGAGAACAAGCTACTATGTTTTTTAAAGATCCTGAAAATAATGCTTTAGAGTTTAAAGCTTTTAAAGACATGGGGCAGTTATTTGCCAAATAATGGAATTAAAAGAAACCCATATCGTTCCAAAATTAGAAAATTCAATCCGTTTTCAGGAATATGCCGTGGGTATTTTTAAAATAATTCCCACAAAATCAGGGATTAAAAAAGCCATCAAAAGAAAACTTATTTTTATAAATGGAAATTTAGCTTCTACATCAAAATATATTTCTGGTAACGAAAAAATTGAACTTTTTCAACCTAAAGATACTACAACTTTTAAAAAATTAGAACTAGATATAGAAGTCTTATTTGAAGATGACTATTTGGCCATTGTATTCAAACCATCAGGAATTTTAGTCAGTGGAAACAAATTTGTAACCATTGCAAATGGATTGTCTAAAAATTTAATAAAAAGTACTCAATATGATGCTGTAAAACCTCAACCTGTTCACCGGCTAGATTATCCTACAAGTGGTGTTTTATTGGTTGGGAAAACTAGATCTTCTATAAATACATTGAGTAAAATATTTAAAAATAAAGAAATTAAAAAAACGTATTTCGCAATTACTATCGGAAAAATGGATGCCAAAGGAATACTAAATTTTAATATTGACACAAAAAATGCTACGACAGAATATGAAGTATTAAAATCTGAACCCTCAAAGCGTTTTGAATATTTAAACTTGGTAAAATTAAAGCCAAAAACTGGAAGGAAACATCAACTTAGAAAACATTTATATACTATTTCAAACCCTATTTTAGGTGACAAAGAATATTATTTAAAAAACAGTATTTTAAAAGGAAAAGGAATGTATTTACATGCTTACAGTCTAGATTTTAGACATCCAATTACAGAAGAAAAAATAATCGTATGTAAAGAGCTCCCTAAAAAATTTAAAAAAATTTTTCCTGACTTCTAATTTTTGAGTTAGCCTTAATTATATGCGCATTGATATTGCTGTACATTATAAATTTCCACTAGATACCGATTCCTTAAAAACAAAAAGTAACGAATACCCCCTATAATGCTTTAAAAACGAAACATCAATCGTCGATACCATCATATTGGGAATATGATTCAAGAAAATATGGTTATCTTATAATCTTTTAAATTGTACTTAACACTTCATATTTACCAATAAATTTCATTTCACTTGGTCCAAACCAAAAACAATGTATTAGATCTATTGGCGAATTTAATTTCGAAAATAAACTTCAACAAATCCAAATTCCAAGACATCTTTTAGATTATTATGAGAGAACAAATAGTTTCTTCATTTAAAAATGATATTTTAGCTTAAGATTTTTTAATTTAGAGCAATGAAAAGGTTTTTTAAATTTTTTGCAATTATTATATTACTATTGGTAAGTGTCATATGTTTTTATTATTATGCTAATAACGAAAGTTTACCCAAGGGAAAACAAGGGATAGAAGCAGACACTTTGGCATCAAAAATGTTAGAAGCGCTAAACTATGATGCATATGAAAATCTAGACGTTTTGGAATGGAGTTTTAGAGGAAAACACTTTTATAAGTGGTATAAGAAAGAACATATTGTAGCCGTTTCTTGGGATAACAACAAGGTGATATTACATACTAATGAACAAGAAAAATCGGAAGTTTTTATTAATGATATAAAAATAGAAAATAAGGAGGTTCTTAGCAATGCAATTGCTTTTTTTAATAACGATTCTTTTTGGTTAGTGGCTCCTTATAAAGTTTTTGATGCAGGAACAGAAAGACGAATCGTTAACTACAAAAATAAAGATGCACTTCTGATTACATACAGGTCTGGCGGAACAACACCTGGAGATTCCTATCTGTGGATTTTAAATGAAAAATTCCTTCCTACATCATATAAAATGTGGACCAGTATTATTCCTATTGGTGGTGTTTCTGCAACATGGTCTGATTGGAAAAATACTGAAGCAGGAATAAAATTGCCCACACAACATAAACTTTCTTTATTTGGAGTGGAAATCTCAATGGGAGAAGTTAAAGGATACAACTTATGAATTCAAAAACAATCACTAACGGAATTTTAAAAGCCCTTGGAATTACACTAGGAGTCGTCCTTTTAGGCTATTTTTTATACACCATCAAATCTGTATTAATTTACATAATTATTGCCGGAATTTTATCTTTAATTGCAAGACCTTCTATTTTCTTTTTAAGAAAAAAATTAAAAGTACCTAATACAATAGCGGTCGTTTTAACAATGTTCCTAATGTTAGGGTTTTTAACATGTTTAATTCTAATGTTCATCCCTTTAATTGCAGAACAAGGAAGAAGCTTGTCATTATTAGAAGTTGATAATCTACAAAAAAATATACAGGAAATATTTAATCAAACAACAACTTATTTTACATCTCAAGGAATAGATGTTTTGAGCGAATTGAAAAATGTAGATTTTATTGCTCAATTTAAAGAAATTCCAAATTTATTAAATTCTGTATTAGGGGCTGTTGGTTCTTTGAGTATCGGTTTATTTTCTGTATTATTTATTTCTTTCTTTTTCATGAAGGACAGTCAATTATTAAAGAATAGCGTCATGGCAATCATCCCAAATAAAACAGAGGGAAGGTTCTCTAAATCCCTGGAAATCATAAATGATTTACTTTCAAGATATTTTATAGGATTGCTATTTCAAATAACAATTCTCTTTATTTTATACACTTTAATTCTATTGGTTTTCGATATAGACAACGCTATAGTTATTGCTTTTTTATGTGCTTTATTAAACCTTATCCCATATGTTGGACCGATGATTGGTGCAGTAATAATGTTTGTTTTATCAATGACAAGTAATATTGGTTTAGATTTTCAATCTGAAATATTATCAACCTCTTTATGGATTATGTTTTGGTATTTAATGGCACAATTAATAGATAATTTTATAAGTCAACCTCTTATTTTCTCTAAAACAACAAAATCTCATCCCTTAGAAATATTTTTAATCATTATTATTGGTGGATTGCTCTATGGTGTGGTTGGAATGATTACTGCTGTTCCATTATACACAGCTTTAAAAGTTATTTTAAAGGAATTTTTATCTGATAATAAAATTGTAAAATCTATTACTAAAGATCTTTAAAATAGTTGAATACGTCAATCTTACATCCAAAAGTTCAGCAATTTATAACTGAAAACTTAAACTCTAATATCACAAAATTGATTCTGTCTGGAAGTCCTTTTAGTGATGTTTCTGTGCAGGAATTGGCAAATCAAATTATTAGTAAGCAAAAATCTAAACACAAACTATCATCTTGGTTTACTACTAAAAATATTTATTACCCCCCGAAAGTTAGTATTGAACAAACCTCCTCTGAGTTGACTGCAAACTATAAATCAACGCTTATTAAAGGAGATACAATCATTGATATTTCTGGTGGTTTTGGAGTAGATTGCTATTACTTCTCAAACTATTTTAAAGAGGCTGTTCATTGTGAAATTAATGATGATTTATCAACAATTGTAAACTACAATTACAAACAATTGAATGTAGATAATATTGTTACTTTTTCTGGTAACGGAATTGAATATCTAAAAAATTCCAAAAAGATATATGATTGTATTTACATAGACCCTTCGAGAAGAAATGATAAGAAGGGAAAAGTTTTTTTGCTAAAAGACTGCCTCCCTAACGTTCCAGAAAATTTAGCGTTTTTATTTTCAAAAGCAAATCATATTTTAATAAAAAACTCTCCTATTCTAGATATTACAAGTACTGTAAATGAATTAACATTTGTAAAAGAAATTCATATTGTAGCTCATCAAAACGAGGTAAAAGAATTGCTTTTTTTATTAGAAAAAGAATATCGTAAACCAATTGAAATTAAAACAATAAATATTGGTAAGAAGTCAACTCAGACATTTAACTTTTATTACAAAGAAGAGATAATCTCACAATATTCTAAACCACTTACTTATTTGTATGAGCCCAATTCAGCCATTTTAAAATCTGGGGGATTTCATCAAATTTCTCAACAATTAAAAATATTCAAAATTCAGCAACATTCGCATTTGTATACCTCAAATGAAATTATTGATTTTCCTGGAAGAATTTTTAAAATCGATCGTATTATTCCTTATCATAAAAAGAAGCTGAAAAGTTCAATTAGAGAAAGTAAGGCTAATATTACTGTCAGAAACTTCCCAAAAACAGTCGATCAAATTCGAAAAGAAACAAAAATTAAAGAGGGAGGCGATTCTTATTTATTCTTTACAAAACTAGAGAGCAATGAACTTGTAGTTCTATTTTGTAAAAAAATAGAAGCCTAAAATTCAATTTCCATATTTATGTTTTTTAACAACTGTATTTTTCATTAAGTTTGTATCGAAAGCTTACCTTTTCATTTATGCAAACAACCTCATATCAGGCATTAAAAATCATTGAAAATACTCAAATCTCCATTCAAGATATTCTTGTTATTGAGGCTCCATTGCAAATAAATATTAATGATGAGCCTTACACTGTTGTTATGAGAACTCCTGACAACGACAAAGAATTGATAAGGGGTTTGCTTTTTGCAGAAGATATTTATAAGAGTGAAAAAAAATTATTTTTTAGTGTATATGAGAAAGAAAACGGAATTCCGTCCATTATCAACGTACAAATTTCATCAGAATTGTTAGGAAAAGGATACCTTAACAAGAGAACACTATTGTCTGTTTCCTCTTGTGGAATTTGTGGAAAAAAAGAGCTGAAAGATATAAACGTTGAGGGTAAAAAGCTACCTCAAACCAACTCTTTTTCTAGTAATATTTTACATGAAATGTTTGCTAAAATGAATTGCTTCCAAGACACTTTTATGAATTCTGGTGGGAGCCATGCAGCTTCTATTTTCAATAAAAATTATGAATTTTTAACAATTAAAGAAGACATCGGGAGGCATAATGCTGTAGATAAAGTCATTGGAGACTTGCTCATAAAAAACAATTTAAAGCATGCAAAATATCTTTTTGTAAGCGGGCGTGTTTCTTATGAAATCGTATCAAAAGCATTTATTGCAAAAATACCAATAATTGTTGCAGTTTCTGCTTGTTCTTCATTAGCGATTGACTTTGCGAAAGAGTTTGGTATTTGCTTGATCGGATTTACTAGATCCAAAAAAATGACAATTTATTCAAACCCTAGGTTTATAAAATAAAAATAGGTTATAATGTCTAAAATCTCAAAAAAGCAACCCTCAAAAAAACAAACAGAAATTCGATTAACAGAAGTCCCAAAAACAGCTGTTGGTGTCAAAGCAATTGCTTCTGCACTTTCTCATATTAAGAATGAAGTTGGAGTTGTTAAGGGTATCCAACTATTGTCTAAAATAAATCAAAAAGAGGGCTTTGATTGCCCAGGGTGTGCATGGCCAGATCCAGATGATAAAAGAGCATTTTTAGCTGAATACTGTGAAAATGGAGCTAAAGCAGTCGCCGAAGAAGCTACCAAAAACAAAGTATCTCCAATGTTTTTTGCAGCAAATTCAATACTCGAATTATCTGAATTATCTGACTACGAGATTGGTAAAAGTGGGCGAATTACTCATCCCATGTATTTGCCAAAAGGAGGAACTCATTATGAAGAAATTTCTTGGAAAAATGCTTTTAAAATTATTGGTAATGAGTTAAATTCTCTAGATTCTGCTGATGAGGCTATTTTTTACACTTCAGGAAGAACAAGCAATGAAGCTGCTTTCTTATATCAATTATTTGTCCGACAATTTGGAACAAATAATCTACCCGATTGTTCTAACATGTGTCATGAATCTAGTGGAATTGCTTTATCTGAGACACTAGGTATTGCCAAAGGATCTGTAACTTTAGATGATTTTAAACATGCAGACTTAGTCATTGTAATCGGACAAAACCCTGGAACAAATCATCCAAGAATGTTGAGTGCTTTGGGTGAAACAAAAAAAAGAGGTGGACAAATAATTACAATAAACCCCTTACCTGAAGTAGGCTTAATGAATTATAAGGACCCTCAAAATCCTTTAAAATGGATGGGGTCTGGACAGAAATTAACAGATTTATTTTTACAAGTAAAAATTAATGGTGATGTAGCTTTACTGAAAATAATCTTAAAATTAATGAAAGAAAAAGAGGATACTGAACCTAATTCCGTATTCAATCATCAATTTATTAAAGAAAAAACTTCTGGTATAGATTCTCTTTTAACAGATTTAGAAAGATACTCTATTGAAGAGTTACTCCCACAAACAGGATTAAAGTTAAAGGATATTAAAAAAGCAACAGCGCTCATCATCAAAAATGAAAATATAATTATTTGTTGGGCAATGGGCTTAACTCAACACAAAAATGCTGTTGATAATATTCGGGAACTTGTAAATATTTTGTTATTAAAAGGAAGTATTGGAAAAAAAGGAGCAGGTACATGTCCTGTTCGAGGACATTCTAATGTTCAGGGAGACAGAACCATGGGGATTTGGGAAAAGCCAAAAGCTTCTTTTTTAGACAATTTAGAAAAAGAATTCAAATTCAAAACACCAAGGAAGCATGGCTATGATGTTGTTAAAGCAATAGAAGCGATGCATCTAAAAAAAGCGAAGGTATTTGTTGGAATGGGTGGAAATTTTATTTCCGCAACTCCAGACACTAAGTATACTTCTGAAGCAATAAGAAACTGTAACTTAACTGTGCAAATCTCTACCAAGCTAAATAGAAGTCATTTAATTACTGGAAAGAGCGCAATTATTCTTCCGTGTCTTGGTCGAACTGAAAAAGATTTTCAAGCCAATGGAGCACAATTTGTTTCAGTAGAGAATTCTATGGGAGTTGTACATCAATCAAAAGGCACATTAGCCCCTTGTTCAAAAAAACTATTGAGTGAACCCGCTATTGTTGCTGGTATTGCAGATGCAACCTTAAAAACTACCACTATTAATTGGACCCAATTAATTACAAATTACGATTTAGTTCGTGATAAAATTGAAGCGGTAATCCCAGGTTTTGAAAATTACAATCATAGAATAAGAATTAAAGGTGGTTTTTATTTACCAAACAATGCTAGAGAAAATAATTTTACACCTACAAAGACTAGAAAAGCAAATTTCAGTAGTAATAAACCCTCAGAAATAGAGTTAGAGAAAAATCAATTTCTGATGATGACCATTAGAACTCACGATCAATACAATACAACTATTTATGGCTTAAATGACAGATATAGAGGCATTTTAAACGAAAGAAGAGTTATTTTCATGAACGAAGATGACATGAACTTTTTATCTCTAAAAAAATTGGATGTAGTAGATTTAACAAGTCACTTTAACAATGAAGTTAGGAAAGCAGAAAAATTTTTAGTAATCCCTTACGATATTCCAAAACAATGTACTGCAACTTATTTCCCTGAAGCAAATGTATTAGTCCCATTAAACAGCAAAGCAGACATTAGTAATACCCCCACATCAAAAACTGTTATCATTACAATACAAAAAAGATAGTAAATTACAGATGAAGAAGTTTTTTTATTTATTAGTAGTCTTAACAATTCAAAGCCCTTTATTTTCTCAAACAAAAGATATTCCAGAAAAAAGAAGTCAAAAGGGTTTTGCTAAAATCGATTTTCTTTCAATTGAGATGCCGTTCACAACAATACCTAATGAACAAAATTTAGGTTTCACAGGGATTCATTATAATCTTCTTTTAAATAAGTCGTTCTATACCGGTATTGGGATTTATGGTGCTATAATTGGATCTAGAGGTGGTTTTTTTACACTTGGAGTTAACGCAGGAATAAAAAAACATTTTTCAAAAAAATTTTATATTGATACCGGTTTTCATTTTGGTGGTGGTGGTGGTGCCGGAGCACCAGATGGGGGTGGTGCTTTTATACTACCGCATTTTAATGTAGGATATCAATTCAAAAAAATCTCTTTAAACAGTGGTTGGAGTTATATTAACTTTTTTGATGGAGGAAATATTAAGGGGCATCAAATAAATATTGGAGTAGAAATCCCATTAGATTATGTGCATGCTGATTATAAAGTAACTGAAAATAAATATGAATTGCTAGATTTAGAAAAAACTGATTGGTATGTCAATTCAAAAAGAACATCACTCATGCTTCATTTCAATAATTTAATGATAAAAGGTGAAGACAAAAATATCAATGTTCAAAAATTTAATGGCGCTACTATAAAACTTGCTGGTTTTGAATTGGCCAATTACTTTTCTAAAAACTGGTTTACGTTCTTAAAAGTAGACGGGGCTTATGATGGAATTAGAGCTGGTTATATGGACGTTTTTTTGGGTGCAGGTCATCACTTTAAAATGAATAAAAAAAGAACAAATATATTAGTGAAATTTGGAATGGGAGCTGGTGGCGGTGGCGGTGTAGACACCAAAGGTGGTTTTTTACTATATCCAGATATTTCTATTGAACAACAACTTTATAATGACGTTTTCTTATCCTTAAACAAAGGATTCGTAACCACTCCCGACGCTCATTTTTATACTTCTTCATTCGGAGTTGGAGTGAAATATTATATTGAAAGAAATGGTGTAAAAACAGATAATAGTACTTTTACTCTTGGACAATTCAAGGGTATTGATGTGATTGTTAAACAGGACCTGTATTTTAATGCAAGAAGAGATAAACTTCCCAATGAAAATTTACATCAAATCTCATTACAACTAAATTTATACGTGAATAATAATATTTTTATAGCAGGACAAACTTCATTTGCCAACTTTGGAAATGCTGGTGCCTATGCAGAAGGAATTATCGGTCTTGGTATAAAAACAAAACCACTCTTTCATCGTTCTACAACTCTTTTTTCTCAACTATTAACAGGGGCAGCTGGTGGAGGTGATATTAGTACTGGTCAAGGTTTAATTATAAAACCAAGTTTAGGTGTCGATTGTAAAATTTCAAAAACTCTAAGACTCAGAACCTCAGGAGGTTTGGTTAGTGCAGTTGGAGGTCAACTGAATAGTCCTTTTGTCAATTTGGGAGTAAAATACAATATTTCACTCTTAAAATTAAAGTAGTACAACAACTTACAAAGGCAGGAATCTATTTAAAAAGACGAAAGTTTACTTAAAACGGAATTAAAGCTAAAAATTATTTAAAAATTAATAATTATTTTACTCTTTTTTTAGGTTATTTTTTAGGTACGACAATACAAAATCAAGCTCTTGTATCGTTGTATATTTTGAGAAAGAGAATCTCACAGAGGTTTTGTCAGCTTCTTTTTTACTTAAGATTTCTAACAGTACATGAGAACCCAAAGAACTCCCACTTTGACAAGCACTTCCTCCTGAAACAGCAATACCTGCCATATCTAAACTAAATAAAAGCATGTCATTATTCAGAGGAAAACGTACATTTAAAATGGTATAAGTACTCTTATTTAAAATGGACGAAAAACCATTAAATTCGATATCTTCTGATATTTTATGTAGCTCAGAAATAAAATACTTTTTCAACCGTTCAATAGTATCTTTATCTTTTTCTAAATTAGAAAGCGCAATGTCTAATGCTTTTTCCATCCCTAAGATAGAATGAACATTTTCTGTACTAGATCTCGCACCTTTCTCTTGATCACCACCGTGAAACATCGGTAAAATTCCAAAACCTTTTTTAAAATAAGCAAAACCTACTCCTTTAGGACCATGAAATTTATGAGCACTTGCTACTATAAAATCGATTGGTGTTTTTTGTAAATCAATTTCAAAATGACCAATTGCTTGAACCGTATCTGAATGAAATAATGCATTATGACCTTTACAAATCTCAGAAACTTTTTCTGCATCTAAGAAATTGCCAATTTCGTTATTAATAAGCATTAAACTCACCAACGTTTTGCTGTTTGAATTAGAGAGCAATTCCTTTAAATGAGCTAAATTAACCGACCCAAATTCGTCTACATCAACATAATCAACAACAATATTATGTACTTTTTCTAAATAATTACAAGTGTGTAAAACAGCATGATGTTCTATTTTAGAAGTAACAATCCTTTTTATGTCTAAATTAAAAACAGCGTTGTGTAAAATTAAATTATCAGCTTCTGTTCCTCCAGCTGTAAAAATAATTTCACTTGCAGATACATTTAAATGTTTTGCTATATTTTTTCTTGCAGTTTCAATTGCTGATTTTGCTTTTCTTCCAAATTGATGAACTGATGAAGGGTTTCCATAATTATTCCTCATCGAGGAATGTATAACTTCTATTACCTGCTCATCAATTTGAGTCGTTGCTGCATTGTCTAGATAGAAAGTATTCATAAAGCAAAAATACAATTAATTAGAGTTCTGAAAAATATAAACTTCAGTAGCACCCAAACCATATTTTTTATGGGAAGCATCATAAAATTTTATTGGATATTTTTTTAGCAATCTATGAAGTTCAGATTTTAAAACCCCTTCTCCTATTCCATGAATAAAAACAATTTTAGAGATTCTTTTAGAAATAGCAAACTCAATTTTATTTTTAGCTGTATCGAGTTGAAGATGTAACATGTCATAATTATCCATGTTTTTAATAGATTTTGTAAGTTTATTAATATGTAAATCAACTTCAAAAACAACTTCTTTTTTATTTTTTTTAAATAGGCTTTTCTTTGGAGGATTTTGAGAAAGTTTATCTTTTAAGAGAGAATTGTTAATATCGCTAAATTTAGACAATTCATGTTGTTCAATTTCAATATGCACCAACTCTGAAGAGTTGAAATTAAAAATCATCCCATCAGTAGTTTCGATAGTTACTTCATCACCTATAATATTGATGACTTTACCTTTTAAAACATCATCTAAAACCGCTACTTTATGACCAATTTCTATACACATTGTTAACCTTCTGTTAATTTGTTTTAAGTTTTGAACTTACTATCTTTGCTGCAAAAATAACAAGATGATGATGACTTCAGCCATTTCTACTGAAAATTTCTTTATAAATGCCAATACGAAAATTGTATTAAGTGATGAAAGAAAAAAATTATTGCAAAAAATATCTCATGGAATTTTAGAAAAATATAAGAAAGATGGTGTTGTTAATTTAAATTTTATTTGCACTCACAATTCAAGAAGAAGTCAGTTAGGTCAAGTGTGGGGATTTTTTGCAGCAAATTACTTTGATTTAAATATCAATAGTTTTTCGGGAGGAACAGAAGTAACTGCATTTTTCAGAAATACTGTAAAGACCCTGCAACAGGTTGGGTTTTCTTTTAACCTAGAAAATTTTTCTCATCAAAACCCTAAATATATTATTTCTTTTAAAGGAACCTCAAAATCTATCCTAGGGTATTCTAAGCGATATGATAATGAAGAAAATAAGAATCCTTTTATTGCAATTACTACGTGTAATAATGCAGACACAAATTGTCCTTTTATCCCTGAAGCATTACTGAGGTTTCACTTGCCTTTTGTAGACCCTAAATCTTCTGATGAAACAGATTTACAAGATGAAACTTATTTAAAGACAAATCAGCAAATTGCTGCTGAAATTTATTATATCTTCTCTGAAATAAAAAAAGGTTAGACTACACTTTTAATTTTTTGTCATAAGGAATACTCTCTAAAATATGTGTAATCACATTTACCCTAGCATCTGTTTTTCTATTAGCTCTGATAATCTTCCAAGGAGAAATTTTTGTATTTGTTCTTTTAAACATTGCATTTTTATACTCTGTATAGTCATTCCAAAGGTCTTGAGCCTTTTCATCTAATTTTGTCATTTTCCATTGTTTCAATGGATCACTTTTAATGTCTGCAAAACGTTTGGATTGTTCTTTTTTAGAGATAGACATGTATATTTTGACAACATGGATTCCCGATTGTAAAATCATTCTTTCAAAATCATTAACTTGATTCATAAAGACTTCATATTCGTCTTGAGTACAAAATCCGTTTACAGGTTCTATAACTGCTCTATTATACCAACTTCTATCAAAAAAAACAATTTCTCCTGCTTTGGGTAGTTGTTCAATATATCTCTGAAAATACCACTGAGAGCGTTCATCTTTGGTTGGCTTTGACAATGCTACAATTCTCATATGACGTGGATTAATACGCTCTGTTAACCTTCTTATTGCTCCTCCTTTACCTGCGGCGTCTCTTCCTTCAAAAATAACAATTATACGTTCCTCCTTTTGAATTGCCCAAGTTTGTAATCTAATAAGCTCCACTTGAAGTTTTTCTAACTTTTTCTGATAGTCAACATATCTCAATGCCCTTTCGATATTTAAAGGTTCTTTTGATAAAAGCGCTAACAATCCTTTTTTAGAATTGAGCTTTTTTAAATCTTTAATTCCTATTTTCATTATAAGTTTAATCTATTTAAGTGTTTGATCTGAAGTAACGCATTACAACATTTGGATCTGGATTTAAGACTGTTTTTGCAGCTGCTTTTCCATCGTAATTAAAATGAGATAGAACATGTCTAATTGCTTCTAATCTTGCCGCTTTTTTATCATTTGTTTTTATTATCATCCAAGGACTGTATGATGTGTGTGTCTTAGAAAACATTTCTTCTTTGTAATGAGTATATTTATTCCATAGAATTTGCCCTTTTTTGTCTACGGGACTAAATTTCCATCTTTTTAATGGGGTCTCTTTTCTTCCTTCAAATCGTTTTAATTGTTCGTCCTTTGTTATGGAAAGCCAAAACTTTATGATCACCACACCATCCTCGTACATCATGTGTTCAAATTCAGGGACTTGTAATAAAAATTCTTTGTACTGCTGCTCTTTACAAAAACCCATGACTGGTTCTACAACTGCTCTATTATACCAACTTCTATCAAAAAAAACAATTTCACCGGGATTTGGTAATTCTTTAATATAACGTTGAAAATACCATTGACCTTTTTCAATTTCTGTCGGTTTATTCAATGCGACTAACCTACTAGATCGAGGGTTTAAATGCTCCATAAATCTTCGGATATTACCTCCTTTTCCAGCAGCATCTCTACCTTCAAAAATAATCGCAACTCGTTTGTTATTCTTAGAGATCCATCGCTGTAATTTAACGAGTTCTATTTGAAGTAACCGTAATTCTTCGTCATATAAAATTATTTTCTTTACCTTATTACTATTCTCACTTTTCTCTTCAATAAGTGCTACTAACTCATTGATATTATTTACTTTCTGAAAGTCTTCTAAACTTAATCCTTTTTTAATCTCCATCACTTCTAATTACTTGGTCTAAAAATAGCTACTTTTTTTCAGAAACCCATGATAAAAAGAGCTTTTTAAATAAGTTCTGTTATATTTGTTAACAATGAAATTCTTCATATTTATTCTTTTTTTATTTGTATCTTTAAGTACATGTTCTCAAGAAAAATTTTCTCGTGAAATTAGCCTAATAACCGACAACGATTTGTATGTTTCTTCATTTAAAGATCGTTATTACACGAGTGGTATTTTTTTAACATACAGACAGCTTTTAAATAGTAAAAACAATCTTTTAGATAAACGTATTTATGAATGGCAAATTGGCCATAAAATGTATACCCCTTATAAATCTGTTGTAAATAGTCCGCTAGAACACGACAGACCTTTTGCAGGATATCTATATGCTGGATTTGGAATGATTAGAGCCTACAAAAACTACCAAATACTAAAAACCTCACTACAGGTTGGTGTCATCGGATCAAATTCTTTTGCCAGAGAACTACAAGAATTTATCCACAACATTTATGATTTTAGAAAAGCTACTGGCTGGAAATATCAAATAAAAAATGCATTTGGATTAAATTTTAATACCAACTATTTAAAAACAGTCGTAAATAGTAAAAAAAAGTATTTTGATATTTCTTGGATTAACTCTTTAAATTTAGGTTCTGTTATCACAAATACTTCCTCTGGGTTTTATACAAGAATTGGGTTTATACCATTACAAAAATCAACAAATAGCATCGCTTTTAATACAAATTTAAATAATAAACACACGAATTACTTTAGAGAGACTGAATCATTCTTATATGTAAAATCGATGTTGAATTATGTCTTTTATGACGCTACTTTACAAGGTAGCTTTCTTAACAAAACAAGCCCAATAACTAAAAAAATCAAACCGCTTATTTTGGACATTGAAATTGGATTAAAGTTTACAATTAATCGTCTAAATTTTGGATACGTTTTTATCTACAACACCAAGAAATCGGAAGGGTTAAGATATAAGTATGGCGACCAATATGGCCGAATTACAATTAACTACTTGTTACCTTAATCATTAAAAAACTCATCCTTAAAACCAATCAAGTACAACTTTTCTTGAGCTCTTGTGACTGCTGTATATAACCATCTATAATATTCTTTAGACACCCCTTCTGGTAAATATGGTTGTTCTATAAACACTGTTTTCCACTGACCTCCTTGAGATTTATGACAGGTCATAGAGTAAGAAAATTTGACTTGTAATGCATTGAAAAATGCATTGTTCTTTATTGCTACAAACTGCTTATATTTAGATTTTTCGTGGATATAATCTTCCTTGACTGCCTGATATAATTTATTGGACTCTTCAAACGTTAAAGAGGGAGTTTCACTTGTTAAAGTATCTAATAATATTACTGTTTCAAAAGATTGCATATCAGGGTAATCAATCATCCTCACTTCAACTTCAGCAAATTTAAAACCATACAATTCTTTGATTGAAAAAATCTTTAATACCTCACAAATATCTCCGTTTGCAATAAAGCCTGCAACAGAATTCTCTTTTAACCAAAAATAATTATTTTTTACAACCATAATATAATCACCCGCAGAGATTTCGTTTTCTTGACCACGGATATTCAAACGAATTTGTTGATTATATTGATTTGCTCTTTTATTTGAGCGAACAATAAAAGCGGTATCTTCTACACCATTTTTTTCATAAGCAGTTACCAAAGCATCTTCAATATCATACCCATCAATCAGCCTTATTATATCGGGAAAATTAATTTCAAATTGAAAATTGGTTGCATCATTTTGAATCATCAGTCTTAAGAAAGTTGCATTTGCTAGTATCCCTGAATTTTCATGTTGACGCATAACCTCATCTAACTCAATTTCTGTTACATTTTTTTGATACTCATATATTAAGTTTGATTGTTCTAGTGCAGGACTAATGGATAATTTCACAGGCGGCAATTGTGCGGTATCTCCAATGAATATTAATTTGCAATGATGGCCAGAATAGACATATCTAATTAAATCATCTAATAAAGAACCAGATTCAAATAGTTTTTGGTTTTGTCTGCTATTAGAAATCATAGAGGCTTCGTCTACTATAAAAATTGTATTTCTATGCTTGTTTGTTTGTAAAACAAAGTCTAGAGAACCATTAGATTGTTTCTTAGGAAAATATATTTTTTTATGAATTGTAAAAGCAGGTCTTTTTGAATACACAGAAATTACTTTTGCAGCTCTTCCAGTAGGGGCTAACAAAACTGATTTTTTCCCCGTTAAACTTAAACTGTTAACAAAAGCACTAATTATTGTTGTTTTACCAGTTCCCGCGTAGCCTTTGAGTAAAAACAAATCATCTTTATCTTCACCAAACGTAAAGTCACTCAATAACCCTAAAAGTTTGTTTTGTTTTGAAGTAGGATAGTATTGAAACTTTTGAACTAATTCTGCGTAAAATTCAGTTGTAATTTTTATCATAAAAAATTTAATACAACAAAGATACATTGATTTGTAAATAAAAGTTTTTATCATTAAAAAAAAATTGTAGATTTGCTCTAACACTATACAAAATATAATAAAAATGGGATTACTAGGAATGATTTTAGCAGCGGTTTTAGTTGCAGTACTTTTAGCTATTGTTGTAGTTAAATATTTACCATTAAAATTTAGATGGATTGCATCTTCATTGCTTTTACTTCTGACAGTTTTTTTAGTTTTTAAGATTTATAATGGTATCATGGAGCCAATTAATTTCAATAAGAAAAAAGTTGCAAAATTTGCTAAAGTTGTAAAAAGCCTTAAAATAATTAGAGATGCAGAAGTAAAGCATTTTGAAGTAACAGGAAAATATACAAATGATAAAGCTGGTTTAATTCAGTTTATTGATTCAGCTCAACTTGCATTAACGGAAACAAAAGACACCATAATAAAAGTTAATAAAGGGGGTGGTATTATCGATGACGTAACCAAAAGAAAAAAAGACACTATTGGATATGAACCTGTTTTAAAATATTTTGAAGGTAGAGATTATAAAAATATGTTTAAAGTCCCTGGTGTTGAAGGAAAAGAATTTGATATTGTTATCAGTACTGTAGAAAAAGTTCAAGGCTTGGTAGTACCAACATTTTATGTGAAAACTGAAAAAATAGATATTTTAAAAGGAATGAGTAAATCTCTCGTAAAACAAGAGTTAGAAGCGATTGCTACAGATCAAATTAAAGGAGAGTTTGTTTCTGTTGGTTCTCTAGAGGAAGTTTCAACGGGTGGTAATTGGCCACCATCTTATGATAAACAAGAACGTGATAAAAAAGAGTAGCACTATTTCTTTGAGAGATACAAAAGACACTAAGTTATCCATCCAATTTAATTTGGATGGATTTTCTTTTTGTATAACTGACAATACATCAGAAGAAATTCTTTACTTTTATGAGTATCTTTTTAAAGAAAAAAAAATAACTCCAGAAAGTTTATTAAAAAAAATTGAAGAACTGTTTAAAACAGATTCCTATTTACAAAAAGATTTTTCTTCAGTATCAGTAGTTCATCAAAATAATCTATCCTGTCTAGTTCCAAACACCTACTTTTCTGAAGACAAACTTTCAGAATATCTTAATTTTAATATAAAGACACTAACTTCAGACTTTATTACTTTTGATGACATACAAAGTATAAAAGCAAAAAATGTATACATACCTTATGTAAATATTAATAATTTTCTTTTTCAAAATTTTGGTGAATTCGAATACAAACATCATCTTACTATATTTATTGAAAAATTAATTTCCATCAATAATTCGGATGAAAAAGTGGTCTACGTAAATGTTTCTTCAGACAGTTTTGATGTTGTCGTAATACAAAATAAACAATTGTATTTTTCAAATTCTTTTTCTTTTGAAACTAAAGAAGACTTTATTTACTATATCTTGTTTACGTTTGAACAATTAAAATTAGATGTAGAAGAAATACAACTATATTTTACAGGAGATATTGAGTTAGAATCTGAACTTTATACTATAACTTATCAATACATTAGGAATGTTTTATTTTTAGAAAGTAATAATCCCATTTTTAAACAACTAAATTGCTCTAAACATTCAAACTATATACTTTTAGGTTCATGAGAATAATTTCTGGAAAGCATAAAAGCAGGCGTTTAACAGCACCTAAAAATTTACCTGTTCGTCCAACTACAGATATGGCAAAAGAATCCTTATTCAACATCTTAAATAACACCTATTATTTTGATAGTATATCTGTAATAGATTTATTTTCTGGCACAGGAAATATCAGTTACGAGTTTGCATCTAGAGGCACAAAAACGATCTATGCAATAGATGCTCACTTTGGTTGTATAAAATACATTTCTAATACTGCTAAAGAATTAGATTTACCCATCCATACTTTTAAAAGTGATGTTTACAAATTTTTAGAAAAGACTGCTTTACAAACAGACGTAATTTTTGCAGATCCTCCTTATGATTTTGAAGCAGAACAGTTTTCAAAAATTGTAGATATTGTATTTACAAAAAAATTACTCAATGTTGATGGAGTTTTAATAATTGAACATTCTAAACATACAGACTTGTCTAATCATGAAAATCATAGTTATGATAAACGATATGGTGGAAATGTATTTAGTTTTTTTGAAAATTAAGTAATATCAATTTTCTACATCTTAAATATATAGAATCTCTTTTCTCCTATTTCTTTTCTCAAAGATTGATTTTTTTATTTTTAAAAAAACTACAAAAAATACAGAGGGGAACCAAAATAAGTTAGAAAAGCGAATTAGAATATCGTAAAAAAGTTACAAGAGCGATTTTATAATATTAGATATGGTAATTCCTTCAGCTTCTGCTTTGTAATTCTTTACAATTCTATGAGATAAGATAGGCTTAGCTACAGCTTTTACGTCTTCTATATCCGGAGAAAACTTCCCATTAACAACTGCATGGGCCTTCGCTGCAAGAATTAAATTTTGAGAAGCTCTGGGACCTGCACCCCAATCTAAATAAGACCTTACCAATTCTGTTGCTTGTTTAGATTTCGGTCGTGTTTTTCGAACCAAGCCAACGGCATATTCAATAACATTGTCTGTAATCGGAATCTTACGTATCAACTTCTGTGCTGCAACAATTTCCTCAGGTGAAAATAATGAATTTATAATTTGGGCATCATTACCTGTCGTACTTTTTACAACCTCTACTTCTTCACTAAATGAAGGATATTCTAAATTGATTGAAAACATAAAACGATCTAACTGAGCTTCTGGCAAAGGATAGGTTCCTTCTTGTTCAATAGGGTTTTGAGTTGCTAATACAAAAAAAGGTAAATCTAATTTATAATGATTTCCAGAAACAGTAACAGACCTTTCTTGCATTGCTTCTAACAAAGCTGCTTGAGTTTTGGGAGGAGTTCTGTTTATCTCATCTGCAAGTATAATATTAGAAAAAATTGGTCCTTTTATAAATTTAAAATGTCTTTTTTCATCTAAAATTTCACTTCCTAAAATATCAGAAGGCATTAAATCTGGAGTAAATTGTATTCTTTTAAAACGCAATCCTAAAGCATCTGAAACAGAATTAACCAGCAATGTTTTAGCCAAACCGGGTACACCTATCAAAAGTGAATGGCCACCGCAAAGAATAGATAATAAAGTAAAGTTTATAGCTTCATGCTGACCTATAATAACCTTCCCTATTTCTGTTTTTAGGGTGTCATATTTAAGAACTAGATCTTTTACAGCTTCCACATCAGACATTATTTGCTTATTTCTTTTTTCCAGTTCTTATCAAATGTACACTTATTGTAAACTTCTCCAATTTTAATATACGTATCTTTTATCTTTTCTTTGGACCATTTTGTAATGGTTTCTTCTTTCTTTTTCTGAAGCGCCAATTGTTGAATTTTAACGTAATCTTCAATGATGTCAGCAGTATGTGTGTTCGTTCTATCTTTCATTAAAATAAACTTAAACATTTTACTACCAGACCTTTCTTCATCATAAAAAGGTTCTGTCATTTCACCTTTTTTTAAATCGCTAACTCTTGCATAAAAAGCAGGATCCATTCTTGTTAAATCAAATTTCGATTCTCCAGTAGATGGGTTTATAATGAGACCCCCATTATTCTTTGAGTCGTCATCATTAGAATATTTCTTTACAGCATCATTAAACGTTAACTTTCCTTCTCTAATTTCTAAAATAATTTTTTCAGCTTTTCTTTTAATTTCATTTAACTTTTCTTCAGGAACATTTAACTGCATTAAAATATGAGAAGCGACTCGAGTATTTCCTTTAATGGCATTTAATTGCATAATATGATAGCCAAACTCTGATTTAAAAGGCTTTGAAACTTGCCCAACATCTAAGGTAAAAGCCATTTCTTTAAACTCTTTAATAAAACTAGATTCTTTTGTTACGGAATACTCACCACCATTGCTTGTAACACCTGGATCATCAGAATTAATAATCGCCTTCATTTTAAAATTAGAACCGTCTTCTATTTGTTTTTTTATTTCATTGAGCTTGTTGATTACTCTTTCTGTTTCTTCTGAGGTAGGTATAGCTTTAATGACTATTTGGGCTAATTCTATTTCTGCAGGAAATTGAGGTAATTCTTCTTTTTCTTTCAATCCATTATAATACAAACGAACCTCCTCTGGAGTTACATCGATTTTCTCTGTAATATTTTGTTGCTCTTTCTCTATTAAAATATTTTCTTTTTGAACTGAATTTAATTCTTTTTTTAAATCATCTAAATCGTTAAATCCATATGCTTTAATCACTTTTTCAATGCTACCATATTGTTGCGTAAAATACTGTATACTTCTGTCTACTCTGGATGAAATTTCTTCATCAGCAACAGTAATACTATCAATAACTGCATGATGAGACATTAATTTTTGCTGCATTAATTCTTCTAACATTTCGCAGTCAGTAATTTTTATTTTCCCTTCACTTCTTAATTCTACTTCTTGTTTAAATTTATCAATATCGGAGTCTAAAACAATATTTTTACCGATAACAACGACTACTCCATCTATTTTTAGTTTTTGTCCAGAAACTTGTAACCCTATAAAAACTAAAAAAGTAAATAGTGATAACCTAATATATTTTGAAATTGTTGTTTTGTATTGCATCTTTAATTATTATTTTTTCAATATCTCTTATTAATTGAATTTTACGTTTGTGTAAAATCATCTGTTCTATTGTAGGTATTACATAGCTCAAAGGTGCAATAGATTTTAGTTCTAAGACATCTTTAATAGCGACCAAATATAAACCTATTGAATCTTGCTTTTGAATGAATTTTGTTTTTTTTAACAGTTTTTCTTTTGAAAAAGGAAGTTTTAACAAAACGTTATCTAATTGTGTCCAAGTGGAGTCGTTAAATTGATGAAACTTGAAGCTTAATTCTTGTTTTTCTAATTCTTCTAAATCTAAAATGTCATCAGATTTAAAGAGCTTTAAAATTTCTTTTTTATCGTTTATAGTATTGTCTATATGAAGGAATTTTATTTTAACTAACTCTTCGTTTAATTTAAAATTTTCTTTATTTAATAAATAATACTCTTCGAGCTCCTTTTCGGTTACTATTGTATCTAATTTTTGCTTTACAAGTTGCTCTTTATAATTATTTATCAATAGACTTTCTTTATAATCTTTTACCAAATCATCTATTTGATTAACCGTTTCTAAAGAGCTGTTATTTTCAGCTTTTTCAAGTAATAGTTTTTTAATTGCCCAATCTTGTATATAGCTTTTAACTAAAAGTTGACTATCTATTTTATTAATATTTTGAGGTAAAAGAATTGTTAAATCCTTTTTAAAAAATTTCTCCGTATTAACTATGGCAAGAATTTCGTTATTCGTTCGCTGTTTTTCCTGAACATCAAAAAGATCACAAGAAATTAAAAAAATAAGACAACACGAGGCAATTAGTGACTTCATTCTTTTTCTTCGTAGAATTTAATTAACTTTTTAAATTGTCTTTTATCAACTTTAATTTCACTCTTATTTCTTAATTCTTCTATCCAACTTTTATCTAAGAAATTTTGATAGTCATTCATAACCTGACCTTTGACACTTTTTAAATCATCACTCTTATACTTCTTGGAGTTGGTTGTAAAATAATTTTTTAAACCAAGTGTGTCTTTAGATGAAGCGCTCCAAATTTTTTCTTGCATTAACTCGAAAAGCAATAATCCATCTTGATACTCATTAAGAATATAAGCATATTCTGGTTCTGTGTGGATTAAATTCTCTTTGTAATACTCCATAATTTGCTCATCTTTAAAGTTTTCAAAAAGTTTAAAAATTGGCAAGTTTCTTCTATTCTTAATATAATTGACAAACTCTTCTTGAGAAATATTCTTATTATTTATAGTGATGATTGTACCTTGCAAAGAATCTTTAGAAACTGTTCTTATATTTTTTTTGTTTAAAATAATTTTTGCTTCTTCATTTTCTATTATTGAATATTGTTTTTTTAATTTATTTACAACTGCTTTTTTTGACAATTGCATTCTAGAATTATTTTTTACTTTTTTCTTTAAATCCATTTTCATTTCTTCAAAAGATTTTACAGGATGCTTTTTAAGTAACTTTACAATATGCCAACCAAAATCTGTTTTGAAAGGTTCGGAAAAGTCATTTATATTTTCTAAGCCAAATGCTGCGTCTGAAAAGGGCTTTACCATTCTTCCTGAACCAAACTTCCCTAATTTACCACCATTATTTTTTGAACCTGGATCCTCAGAATACTGTTTCGCTAAATCCTCAAACTTCCGATTATGATTCAATTTCTCATAAATACTATCTATCTTTTGTTTGCCTTTAACTGAAGTATCTCTGATTAAAATATGTGCAGCTTCAATTTCTCCTTTAGATTCTCTTACAGCATCAACTTTCATTATATGATAACCGTATTGAGTTTTAAAAGGCATAGAGATTTGACCAACTTTTGTAGAATATGCTGCAACCTCAAAGGGGTATACCATTCTAAATGCTGAAAAATAGCCTAAATTACCTCCATTTCCTTTTCTTCCTGTTTTTGAGTCATTTCGAGCAGATTTATCTTCAGAAAACTGCGTAGCAATTGCTTCGAAATCCTCACCAGCAATTATTCGGTCTCTCAATTTAATTATTTTAGTATACGCAATCAAAGTATCTTTTGGCAAAGCATCTTTTTTCATTCTTATTAAAATATGCTTTGCTTTTACTTCATTTTTTGTCCTAAAATAAGCATCTTTCACCAATTGCCCTAGGAATGTGGTATCTTGTAAATAAGGTGCGGAAAGTTGGTTTTTGTAGGTCTCTATTTCTTTTTTGTAAGACGAAAGCGTATCTAATTTAAGTGCATAAGCTTCTTTCACCTTTAACTTAAAATTTATAAACAAGTCTAAATTATTGATAAGGTTTTTAGAATCTTGACTATCAATAACGTCCAAGTTTTTTTCATAAGTTCTTTTAAATTCTGAAACTGTTATTTTTTCACCATCAATAGTGATTAGCGTTTTATCTCTCTTCTGAGAAAATACTGATACTGAAAAACTTAAAACAAATACTAAAACTATTTTTCTCATAAACTATTAATTATAACGAAATTATTCCTTTAATTTTCTGTGCTTTTTTATAATATGAAATTACTTTGGTTGAACTTTCTATTTTTAATACGATAGAAACACTAATATATTTTCCTGTTTTTGATTTTTTTTTATTGATAACAGCACCAGAGTTGTTAAATAACTCTTCAACCTCTTGAACCTGATTAAAATCTGTAGGAACAATAAATTTATACATATAATCAGCAGGAAAGATTGTAGTATCATCTAATTGTGCTTTTAAATTTGCATAGAAATCTTTATTATTACTCATAAAAAAATTTTCTTTTAAATTAATTACGAATCAAGGAACACAAAATTACATTAAAAATTAGTTTTATGAAGGGAATAAATTATTTTTGTGAGATGCAGCAAAAAAATCTTTTAATTGGTGGGCCAGGAACAGGAAAAACTTCAGTTTTAAATGAATTGATGAAGTTATCATATGAGTGCTTCCCCGAAGTTTCTAGAGAGGTAATTTTAAATGCTCGACAAAAAGGAATAGATCAATTGTTCTTGAACAAACCACTATTGTTTAGTGAAATGGTATTGAAGGGCAGAGAACAACAATATTTGGAAGCCAATAAGTCTAAATCTGAAATTGTTTTTTTTGATAGAGGAATTCCGGATATTCATGCATATATGGATTATTTTAAAACTGAATACCCTTCATCTTTTAAAGAAAAAAGCAAACACTACAAATACGATAAAATTTTTCACTTTTCTCCCTGGAAAGAAATTCATAAAAAAGATAATGAACGTTATGAGTCATTTGAAGAAACTGTTGAAATTGATGTTTTTTTAATGAAAGCCTATTTAGATCTTGGTTATACTATTATTAACGTACCTTTTGGCTCCATAAAGGACAGAACAAATTTCATTATTAATTCACTCTCCTGTGATTTATGATTGCACCAAAAGAAATATTAAAAAAATATTGGAACTATTCAGAGTTTAGACCCCAACAAGAAGAAATTATTACATCCGTTTTAGAACAAAATGATGTCATTGCATTGCTTCCTACAGGAGGAGGGAAATCAATTTGTTTTCAAATTCCAGCTTTATCAAAAGAAGGTGTTTGCATCGTTATATCTCCCTTAATTGCCCTAATGCAAGATCAAGTAGAAAACTTAAACAAAAGAGGAATTAAAGCAATTCACATTCCTTCTAGGAAAAGTCAGGATGAACTCATTACCTTATTTGATAATATTAAATTTGGGGGCTTTAAATTTTTATATATTTCTCCAGAAAGACTTCAATCTTATTTTATACAACAAAAAATAAAAGAATTAGCGATCAATTTAATTGCTATTGACGAAGCGCATTGTATCTCTGAATGGGGGCACGATTTCAGACCTTCTTACAGAAATATTAGAATTTTAAAAGAGTTAAAGCCCAATGTTAATTTTATTGCTTTAACAGCAACTGCAAATAAAAAAGTTATAAGAGACATTACTAAAAATCTTGATTTAAAAGAACCTAAAGTTTTTAGAAAATCATTTCTTAGAAAAAATTTAGCCTATCAAATATTTACAATTGAAGATAAATTACAGCGATTAATTCAAATTTTCACCAAAACAAAAAAACCAGCAATTGTCTACGTTAATTCGAGAAAAAAAACAGAACAAATTGCTACTTTTTTAAATTCAAAAAATTTTAAAAGCTCATTTTATCACGGTGGAATGTCATCCATTGAAAAAAATATTTCTTTTGAAAACTGGATGACCGAAAAAACGCCAATTATCGTAGCTACAAATGCCTTTGGTATGGGAATAGACAAAGCAAATGTAGGCTTAGTTATCCATTTAGATTTACCCTCTAGTATCGAAAATTATGTACAAGAAACGGGAAGAGCTGGTAGGGATCAAAAAAAATCATTTGCAGTTTTATTGTTTAATAAAAATGATACGTTATTATTTAAAGAAAGGTTAGAAAAAACCCAATTGACCTTAAAAGATATAAAAGAAATCCTTAAAAAACTATATCAGAATTTCACAATTTCTTTAGGAGAATTTAATGAAAACCCTCATCCTTTTAATCTTTTAGAATTTTCTGAAAAATATAATTTTTCGGTCTCAAAGGTAGATACGGCTATTAAAATGCTTTCAAACAGCGGCATACTAGAAATCAATAACCACTACAATAAAAAATCTACTTTACGTTTTATTGTAAGTAGTAAAACAGTTTTAAATTATCTCAATCAAAATACAATTATAAAAAAGTTTACCAATTCAATTTTAAGATCATACGCGGGCTTATTTGAGCAAGAAGTTAAGATTGATGAGTTTTATATTGCAAAGAAAAATGGAATTACAACAAAGCAAGTTGCCTCAAATTTAGCGTATTTACAAAATGACAATATCATTGAATACACTCCTGTTAAAAATAAAGTAGACCTTCTTTTTCTACTTCCAAGGGAAGATGATTACACGGTAAATAGATTCTCAAAAGAATTGAAACAATTTATAATTCAGAAGAAGAAAAAATCTGATAGTTTAATTGCTTTTTTAAATAATGACAAAATTTGTAGAAGTATTCAAGTGTTGAATTATTTTGATGAATTTAAAACTAAAAAATGTGGCATCTGTGATGTTTGCATTTCTGAAAACTCAAAACCAAACCCAAACCTATCTCTCGAAATAATACATCTATTAAAAGTCAAAAAGAGTTTGTCATCCTCAGAAATAAGTGTCTCTTTAATTGCTAATGAAAGGGAGATTTTAATACATTTACGTAAATTATTATCAGACGATAAAATTCAAATAAATCACCTAAATAAATACCAAATAAACTCATAGTTATGAAAGACTTACGCATTGTTTTTATGGGAACTCCAGAGTTTGCTGTTACTATTTTAAAACATTTAGTAGTGCATAATTATAATGTGGTTGGTGTAATTACAGCACCTGATAAACCTGCAGGGAGAGGTAGAAAATTAAATGAATCTGCTGTAAAAAAATATGCCTCGGAGACAAATTTAACAATACTACAGCCTACAAATTTAAAAGATGAAGTTTTTAATAGAGCGCTTAAAAATTTAGAAGCAGATTTACAAATTGTAGTTGCCTTTAGAATGTTGCCAAAAATAGTATGGAAAATGCCTAAGTATGGTACTTTCAATTTACATGCCTCTCTGTTACCAGAATATAGAGGTGCAGCTCCTATTCATTGGGCTATTATAAATGGAGAAACAAAAACAGGTGTTACAACTTTTTTTATTGATGATAAAATTGACACAGGAGAAATTATTTTGCAACAAGAAATAAGTATCAAAAGCGATGAAACTGTTGGAACACTTCATGACAAACTAATGTTTTTAGGGGCTAATTTAGTTTCACAAACAGTAGATTTAATTTCAACTGAAAATTTCTCAACAAGAAAACAACCTAATTTAGAAGAAAAATCAGCTTCTAAATTAAACCCTGAAAATTGCAAAATTGATTGGACGGATTCCTTAGATAATATTTATAATAAAATTAGGGGTCTAAACCCTTTTCCTGCTGCTTGGACAATTCTTAAAAATGAAGAAGATGAAATATCTACAAAAATTTATGCCATAAGAAAAGAAAAGAGAAAACATTCTTTTGTCAGTGGTAAAATCATTTTTACAAAAAAAGAACTTAAGATTGCTGTTAAAAATGGATTTATAATTGTAGATGAAATCAAATTATCTGGAAAGAGAAAAATGGATGCAAAAAGTTTATTAAATGGGTTCACTTTTACCACAGAAGCAAAATTCATTTAAAGCCTTTATGAATAAGGTTTTAACGATTTTAATATTTTTCAACTATGCTTATTAACAATTTACATACATTTATTAACAAAAAGGTGCTTTTTTAGCACTCAAATTTGCGTAAACCCTTAATCCGTCTATATTTGTTATGCTTTTTGAAGCTAAAAAAAACTATATTCAATTAATTTAAAACCTATTTATTATGAACAAGTCTGATTTAATCGATGCAATGGCTGCTGATGCAGGAATTTCTAAAGTAGCTGCTAAAGCAGCATTAGAGTCTTTTACAGGTAATGTAACTTCTGCTTTAAAAGGTGGTGATAAAGTTGCTTTAGTAGGATTTGGAACGTTCTCTGTTTCTAACAGAGCTGCTAGAACTGGTAGAAATCCTCAAACAGGAAAAACGATTCAAATTGCTGCTAAAAATGTAGCTAAATTTAAAGCTGGTGCTGGATTAAGCGATGCTGTAAACTAAGAATTTTAGTTTTAAAGTATATTAAAAACTCTCTTTTTTAAAGAGAGTTTTTTTTTATTATATTTAATAATAATTTTATAAGTAATATTTTGAGGCTAAATAAAGGAAAATTATTAATTGCAGAACCAGCTATTTTAAATGATAGCGCTTTCAATAGAACCATTGTTCTCCTTACAGAACATACTCCTAATAACTCTGTTGGCTTTATTTTAAATAGACGCTTAGACTATACTGTTAAAGATTTATTACCCGATATTAATTGTCATTTTCCAGTCTATCATGGTGGACCTGTAGAAGAAGATAATTTATACTTTGTTCATAAGATTCCTGAATTACTTCCTGAAAGTATTGAGATTTCTAATGGTATCTTTTGGGGTGGTAATTTTAAATCTCTTAAAGACTTGTTAAACAAAGAAGTATTGAGTACCTCTGATATTCGTTTTTTCTTAGGATATTCCGGTTGGAAGAAAGAACAACTTAATGAAGAAATGAATCAAAACTCTTGGTCTGTAAGTGAAAATGATTTCGAAACTATTTTTTCAATTAATAATGAAAATCTTTGGAAAAATAAATTATTACAAAAAGGGGGCGACTATAAACTTTGGGCCAATGCGCCCAGTGATTATAATTTAAACTAAACTCCTGCTATTTGTAACACACTTAAATTATTTGCTATTTTCTTTCCAACTTCTGTCTTAAATCCTTTTTTCTTGTAACTGGTAACTGGTTGTATACCAATAATAGCATTTGTTATAAATACTTCATCTGCTTTCTGTATTTCAAAAGGCGATATGGAAGTTTCTTGTAAAGTGAACTCCTTATTTTTTAAAATAATATCAATAACTTTAGAACGGGTGATACCTTTTATACAACCTTCAGAAAGAGCTGGTGTTTTGATGACATTTCCTTTGATGATAAAAATATTCCCATTGGTTACTTCTACAACTCCTTTTTTTTCATTTAATAAAATACAATTGTCTAAATCATTTTCATCAGCAAAAATGCTTGCCAACGTATTTAGCATTCTATTGTTCGTTTTAATCGTTGATAAAAGTCCCGAATAATTATAAAAATCTTTATAAACATCTAAAGAATATGTATCCTTGATTTGATAAGAACTCTCTTTAACATCGATACTATAATCTATTTTATTTGTTTTTGGGGTATATAAACCTCCATCCTTTCTATAAATATTTAATCGAATTCTATAAGAATTTGCCTTTTTTTGAACGGATACAGTTTTAAGAATTTCTTTCTCTAAAAATTCTAAGGTAAATTCCATTGGAATTTTCATACGCAACATACGCATTGAAGACATTAATCTAAAATAATGATCTTCCCAAAAAATAACTTTATCAAAACTCACTTTTACAGTTTCGAAAATAGCATCACCATATTTAAAAGCTCTATTTTCTAATGATAATTTTATGTTATCGAGATGTTGTAACTCTCCATTGAAGTTAATCATAACTTAAAAATTTAAAGATGTAAAATTAGTGTATTTTAAAATATTTAATCATAAAAAAACTCAACAAAATGTTGAGTTTTAAAATTTATAAAAAATAAGATTAAGCACCAATTGTATGTTTTAATTCGTCAATTTGATTTTCCCATAATTGTTTAGACTCTTCAACTTCATTCTCGTCATCTGCAAAATCTGTGACGATTAAAGAAACGTCTTTAGTCAATGCATCTACCTGGATCTTGATTTCAAAAAAACTGTCATCTCCTTCGCTTTCTAACCATTTAAATCTAATTCTTTCATCAGACTTTTTAGTTATTAATTCTGCTTTTTCTTCTTCTCCGTCCCAAATAAAGCTATACTCTTTGCCTCTAGAATTAACTTTATCTGCAAACCATTCTTGTAAATTAGAAGGTGATGAAATATATTGGTATAACATATGAGGTGATGCGTGGATAGGAATTTCTAGTTCGAATTTTACTTTGGCCATTGTTGTATAGTTAAGCTGACAATATAGGTAATAATTCTATTTAAAAAAAATTAAAAACACATCTTGCTAGTTTATAAATTTCAATTATATTTGCAGCCTCAAAACCTCTCGGCGAGGTAGCTCAGTTGGTTAGAGCGCAGGATTCATAACCCTGAGGTCACGGGTTCAAATCCCGTTCTCGCTACTAAAATCTCAAACAAATTGTTTGAGATTTTTTTATTAAAAGTACTTTCTGAAAATTACTAAAATTAATATTTTTAAAATAGTCTAAAATTGTATCTTGAACTGTTTTTAAACAAAAGAAAGTACATGCGAAAAATTTCTGATTTATGAAAATACATATTCAAATTATAGAAGAGGAAAATATTTTAACAATAATTCCACTCTTAACGAAATTAAACTCAAAAACGCCACCAAAATTGCTAGAAGAAAGAGTTTTAGAAATTTCTAAAATTTCTAATTATGAATGCGCTGGCTTATATATTGATGGAAAATTAGCTGGTATTTCTGGCCTGTGGTATTCTACGAGACATTATATAGGAAAATCTGTTGAACCCGACCATGTCATTTTAGAGGAAACAATAAGAGGTAAAGGTATCGGAAAAAAATTCTTCAATTGGATTGATAATTATGTTATAAGTAAGGGATGTGAAGCTATAGAATTAAATGCATATGTTAACAACCCAAAATCTCATAAATTTTATTACAATGAAGGCTATAATATTTATGGATTTCACTTTTTAAAAGTTTTACGTCCTGACAAAAAATTTTACTAATTTTTGCTAATAAAATTATTGTAGAACTCAAAAATGGTTCTATATTTGTAGCTCTTTACCATGCGAAAGTAGCTCAGTTGGTAGAGCGTCAGCCTTCCAAGCTGAATGTCGCCAGTTCGAACCTGGTCTTTCGCTCCAAAAAACCGAAACGATATCGTTTCGGTTTTTTTTTATATCTTTTTCAACTTATCTCCAAAAAGTAATAATAAAAGAATAGGAATTCCTAATGACAAAACAAATATTTTATTTGAAATAAGCAAAGAAGGGTTTAGTAAAAGTGTAATTGTAAAACCACCTATCGCTCCTCCCAAGTGTGCAGAATGACCGATGATACCCAACTGCTTTTTCATTCCATAAATTGAATATAATAAATACCCTACTCCAAAAATATATCCTGGAATTGGTATGGGAATAAAAAACAAGTACAATTCCATACTTGGATATAATAGTATTGAAGAATACACGATTCCAGAAACAGCACCAGAGGCTCCTACTGCACTATAATATGGTTCCTTTTTATGATATTGTAAAGAATAAAAACTACCCGCTAATAAACTTGTGAAATAAATAATTAAAAAATTTGTGATTCCCAAAAAACTTGCAACGATATCTCCAAAAAGATATAAAGCATACATATTAAAACCAAGATGCATCCAATCTACATGCAAAAAGCCTGAAGTAAATACTCTTATTTTTTCCCCAGATAAAATTTTCCCTACCTGAAACTTGTATTTGTCGAGAAAAGAATACTTTTTAAAGCCTTGCATAGAGAACAAAACATTGGCTATTATAATTAATAAAACGGCTTGATTTATATTGTTTAACATAAAGCAAACATACTAAAAACAGCTTGTTAATTCTATTCCAATTTAAATTTAAATACGATATTTGCAATTCCAAAAAGTATTTTATGAACTTTGTAGTTTTTGCTATTGCCTACCCTATTATTTCAGTATTGTCTAGATTGCCAATGAGGATTTTATACATAAAATCAGATTTCCTTTATCTATTGATGTATTATGCAATTGGATATAGAAAAAAAGTTGTTTTAGAAAATTTAAAACTCTCTTTTCCCGAAAAATCCGATAAAGAGTTAAAAAAAATTTCTAAAAAATTTTTCAAACATCTTACAGATTTAATTATGGAGAGTATAAAATCATTTACTATTTCAAAAAAACAGATTTCAAAAAGATATACTTATAAGAATACTGAAATGGTAAACAAATATGTACAACAAGGAAAAAACATTGCCTTGGTAGGTGCACATCAAGCAAATTGGGAATGGTCAATTAGTTTACCGCTAGTTTTAAATATCGATCTATATGGAGCCTATACAAAATTAAATAATAAATATTTTGAGAAATGGGTTCGTAACTCTAGAGAAAAGTTTGGTGTTATTGGCTATAAAACCTCTGATACCGTTCGAGGCATGCAAAAAAATTTTAATAATAAGAAGCAGGGAGCTTATATTTTATTAAGTGATCAATCTCCACAACTTCACAAAACATATTATTGGAGAGACTTTTTTGGAATAAAAGTACCTATTCACACAGGAGCAGAAATGCTTTCTAAAAAATTTGATTTAGTCGTTATAAACTATGTAACAAGAAAAGTAAAAAGAGGTTATTATGAAACTGATTTTCAACTCATAACAGATTCCCCAAAAGAATTTAAAGATTATCAAATTACAGACAAATACACGGAATTAACGGAAAAAAACATACGGTTACAACCAGAATTTTATTTATGGTCTCACAAACGTTTTAAGCATAGAGACAAAGTCCCTAAAGAGTTTCAATAGTACTTTTAAATCTAACTTTCACAAAAAATAATGTAACAAGCATCTTAGTTTGTCATCAAAAAATATTGGTTTTTTAGATTTTAAAATATTTTAAATCTTTCACCGATTAGAATGTTGTTTTGAAAGAAAAAGAAACTTTGTAATGCAGAATCTACTGGAATTAATGATTTTTTAATATCTGGCATATAAATACATCGAACTTTATAATCTTACTGAATATAAAAATACTTCAAAAAGTAATATTCAATCCTACTCCTTCAGAAATTTCACAGCCAGTCAAACGACAATCATCATGTATTTCTTTCCCTACTAAAGAAGTATCTGTTTTAGACATAGAACTACTTCCCAAGAACTTCTGTCAAGTTAATTTATAGCTTCTCAAAATTAAAACCAATGATCAATAGTATCAAAACACTTTATTTAGAAATAAAATTATATTAATTTTTCAGAGGCTCTAATTAATAAGTTCTTTAATTTCATTGATAAATCTAAAAGCTAAATTATCTGCTGATTGTTGGGTTTTTGCTTCTGTATAAATTCTAATGATTGGTTCTGTATTTGATTTACGAAGGTGAATCCATTCTTCTGGAAAATCTATTTTTACACCATCTATCGTTTTTACATCTTCATTTTTATAATTTGAAGCCATCGTTTCTAGAATTTGATCGACGTCTATTTCGGGTGTCAATTGAATTTTATTTTTACTCATAAAATAACTTGGATAGGAATCACGTAGTTCTTTACAAGACATTTTATTGTTTGCTAAATGGGATAAAAATAAGGCGACACCTACAAGGGAATCACGACCATAATGAGATTCCGGATAAATAATTCCTCCGTTTCCTTCTCCACCGATAACAGTGTTAGTTTCTTTCATTTTAATAACCACGTTAACTTCACCAACTGCACTTGCGGTATAAACTCCTCCGTGTTTTTGAGTAACGTCTCTTAATGCTCTTGAGGATGATAAATTAGAAACAGTATTACCACCACCTAACTTTCCTAAAACATAATCTGCACAAGCAACCAACGTATATTCTTCTCCAAACATAGAACCGTCTTCAGAAACCAAAGCCAATCTATCAACATCTGGATCCACTACAATTCCGAAATCTGCCTTTTCTTTGACCACCAATTTAGAAATATCTGTTAGGTGTTCTTTTAAAGGCTCTGGATTGTGGGGGAATTGCCCATTTGGAGTACAATATAATTCTACACATTCTACATTTAATTCTTTTAATAAAGCAGGAATAAAAATTCCTCCTGTAGAATTTACAGCATCGACAACAACTTTAAAATTTGCTTTTTTAATTGCTGTGACATCTACTAAATCTAGGTTTAAAACTTCTTGAATATGTTTTTGGACATATGAATTGTCTTTAGAATATTTTCCTAAATCGTCTACATCAGCAAAAGAAAAATCTTCGCTTTCTGCTAATTCTAGAATTATCTCACCTTCTGAACCATTTAAAAATTCTCCTTTTTCATTCAATAACTTTAATGCATTCCATTGTTTAGGATTGTGAGAGGCTGTAATAATAATTCCTCCATCTGCATTTTCTAGAGGAACTGCTATTTCTACTGTTGGCGTTGTAGATAACCCTAAATCAATGACGTGTATTCCTAAACCAACTAAAGTATTTGCAACTAAACTACTTATCATTTTACCTGAAATACGAGCATCTCTACCTATAACTACTGTTATTTTTTCTTTTCCTTTGTTTCTTTCTATTATAAATGCTCCATAAGCTGAAGCAAACTTTACAGCATCAATAGGAGTTAAATTGTCTGCAGTTTTGCCTCCAATTGTTCCTCTTATTCCAGAGATTGATTTAATTAATGTCATATTTTTTATTTGTGCAAATATAATTTATTTGAGTTGATGCTCAAATAAATTAAGTGTAAGAAAAAAGCCGTTGCAAATTGCAACGGCTTTTAGAATATTATAAATATTAACTTGTATTAAAAAGAATTATTTCTTTTTATTACCAGCTTCCATTTTCTTTTTTAAGTCTGCAAGACCACCAATATCTCCTAAGGTAGTTTTTTCTGCTTCTGCTGCTTTCTTAACGGCAGCTTTCACATTTCTTTTTTCTTGCTCTTTAAATAAAGATGTATGAGAAACAACAACTCTTCTATATTCTTTAGAAAATTCTAAAACAATAAATTCGATAGTGTCTCCCTTTTCTAACTTAGAACCGTCCTCTTTTTCCAAGAATCTTGTAGGTGCGAATCCTTCTACTCCATCAGCAAAAGTTACAACTGCTCCTTTGTCATTCTTTTCTTTAATTGTTCCTTGGTGTTTAGAACCGATTGCGTAAGTAGCTTCGTGAGCATCCCATGGATTGTCTTGAGTTTGCTTATGACCTAGGTTTAACTTTCTGTTCTCTACATCTAATTCTAATACTTGAACTTCTAGTTTGTCTCCAACAGTTACAAAATCAGATGGATGCTTCACTTTCTTAGTCCAAGATAAATCTGAGATATATACTAAACCATCAATACCTTCTTCTAGTTCAACAAATACACCAAAGTTTGTGTAGTTACGAACAGTACCTGTATGAGTAGAGGCTATTGGGTATTTAGTTGTAATATCTGTCCAAGGATCAGGATGTAATTGCTTAATCCCTAGAGACATTTTTCGATCTTCTCTGTCTAAAGTTAAAATTTGAGCTTCAACTTTATCTCCAACTTTTACGAAATCTTGAGCAGAACGTAAGTGAGTTGACCAAGACATTTCAGAAACGTGAATCAAACCTTCTACACCTTGTTCTACTTCAACAAATGCGCCATAATCAGCTAAAACAACAACTTCTCCTGTTACTTTATCTCCAATTTTTAACTCATTATTTAAAGCTTCCCAAGGGTGAGCTGATAATTGTTTTAATCCTAATTGAATTCTTGATTTATTGTCATCAAAATCTAAAATTACAACATTCAATTTTTGATCCAATTCAACAACTTCATTAGGATGATTGATTCTAGACCAAGATAAATCAGTAATATGAACCAATCCATCTACACCACCTAAATCAACAAAGACTCCATAAGAAGTAATATTTTTAACAATACCTTCTAATACTTGTCCTTTTTCTAATTGACTAATGATTTCTTTTTTCTGTAATTCGATATCAGCTTCAATAAGTGCTTTGTGAGATACAACAACGTTTTTAAATTCATGGTTGATTTTTACAACTTTAAATTCCATTGTTTTCTCAACGTATTGATCATAATCTCTAATAGGCTTTACATCAATTTGAGATCCTGGTAAAAATGCTTCGATTCCGAAAACATCTACAATCATTCCACCTCTTGTTCTACACTTCACAAAACCGTTGACTACTTCGCCTGTTTCATGGGCATTATTAACACGTTCCCATGCTTTAATTACCCTTGCTTTTTTGTGTGATAATACTAACTGACCAGAAGAATCTTCTCTTTTGTCAACTAATACTTCTACTTTATCTCCTTCTGCTAAATCTTGGTTGTAACGAAATTCATTTAAAGAAATAACTCCTTCAGATTTAGAATTGATATCGATAATTGCATCTCTATCAGTAATTCTAATTACAGTCCCTTCTATTACATCTCGTTCGTTAACAAAACCAACAGTTCCTTCTAGCGCTTCTTCAAAACTTTTTAATTTCTCTTCATCAACAGCTTCAATACCTTGTTCGTATTTGTGCCAATTAAAGTTTTCTAAAAATTCTTGAGGGTTTACAGTTTCTTCAACTGTTTCTTGAACTTCAGTAGCTTCTACTTGCTCTTCAGTATTTTTTGTTTCTTCAGACATTTCTGAAAATAATTTTTGTATCTCATTGTTAATCAGATTTTTAACGATAAAAACGCAAAGAGTTGTTTTTATAATTTGTTTTGTACATTTCCTTTTATAAATCTGTTATCGTAAAAAGGAGTGCAAATCTACAAAAATCATTTGATTATTAAGGTTTTAGAATTAATTAATTATTCCTTTTTTTCTTGATAATCAAAAACTACCTTTGCGTTTCAAAACATTTTTGGTTGATTTGAATGTAAATGGATAAAAAAACAAAAGAATTCGTAAATAAAGGAATCATGCTTCCCTTAATGGAAGAATTTTATACAATCCAGGGAGAAGGTTCTCATACAGGAACTGCTGCTTATTTCATTAGAGTTGGTGGTTGCGATGTTGGCTGTCATTGGTGTGACGTAAAAGAGAGTTGGAATGCAGACTTGCACCCTCCAACACTAGTTGACAACATTGTAGAAAATGTAAAAAAACATGCGAACACAGTAGTAATTACTGGTGGTGAACCACTAATGTGGTCTATGGATTATATTACAACATTACTTCAAAAAAATGATATAAAAACTCATATAGAAACTTCTGGAGCCTATTCTTTTTCAGGGGAATGGGATTGGTTTTGTCTATCTCCAAAGAAAACAAAGCTTCCATTAGATGAAGTATATCCGCATGCAGATGAACTAAAAATGATCATTCACAATAAAAATGATTTTGATTTTGCTGAGCAAGAAGCTGCTAAAGTGAATGAGAATTGTCAACTTTTTCTGCAACCGGAATGGAGTAAAAAAGAAAAAATGACAGAAGAAATTGTCAACTACGTAATGAAAAATCCGAAATGGAAAATTTCTCTACAAACTCACAAGTTTTTAAATATTCCTTAATAAAAAAGACTATTAAATAGGAGTCCCTTACCAAATTAACTTCTCGTTTTTTTGTTGCTAAGAAAAGCTTAAATAAGAGTTCAATCTGGTATTTACAAAGACAATATTTTTATTTTTCGTGAATAGCATTCTCTACTAAAACACATATTTTTTTAAATTGTTCGTTTATTCCCATATCAGAATTATCAAACTCAATAGCATTATTTGCTTTCATTAAGGGAGAATCATCTCTTGTAGAATCGATTCTATCTCTTTCTTGAACATTAAAAAGAATTTCCTCAAAACGAACAGTATCTCCTTTATCTATCAATTCCCTGTAACGTCTTTTTGCTCTTTTATCTGCAGAAGCAGTCATGAATAATTTCAACTCAGCATTCGGAAAAACAACAGTCCCAATGTCTCTTCCATCCATAACAAGACCTTTTTCTTGCCCCATTATTTGTTGCTCAGTAACTAACTTTTTTCTGACTTCAGAAATAGCTGAAACTTTACTAACTAGCTGAGAGATTTCCAAAGATCTAATTTGGTTTTCTACATTCTTATTATTCAAGTAAATTTCTGAGAAACCTAGATCAATATTGGATTTAAAAAAAAGTGAGATATTTTTAAGATTAGAAATAAGTTCTTTTGTTTTCAAAAAATCTTTTCCAACAAGATTATTTTCTTTTGCAAATAATGTAACAGCTCTATACATCGCACCAGAATCAACGTATATATAACCATACTTTTTTGCTATTAATTTAGCAATTGTACTTTTACCCGTGGATGAAAATCCATCTATTGCAATAATTATATTTTTCATTTCTACCTTGTACTATCTAAATTTATTAATAAACTAAATGTACTCGCATTAGCTGCTGAATGATATTTAGAATATGCATAATTTAGTTTGAACTTTTTCATTTTAATTCCAAATCCAAAAGAAAAACCACCAAATGTTCTAACTTCTTGAAGTTTCAACTCTGCTGCTCTTCTAAAATTATAACCTAATCGTAAATTAATTGCTCTTTTAGGAAATAACTCAGCACCAATTATAAAATGCCTAAAAGTGTTTTTTATAAAATTAATATTTCCTTCTGAAACATTTCCTTCTAAGTCTGTTGTCCTTTCTGAAGGATTGGCTACAGAAATATTCCATTTTTGTATATTATCAATGGTAGCATACCATTTTAAGGGAACATGCTCCAATAAATAAGAACCACCAAGTGCTAACTTGAAAGGAGTTTGTTCTTTTTCTCCATTAAATGTTTGAATTTGTGTACCAATATTTCTAGCAACCAACGTAATTGTATAACTTTTATAGGGATTGTTATATAGAAGAGCAATATCGGTAGAAATACCAATGGATGAAAAATTAGATATTGTAGCATTGATAAATCTAACATTAGATCCAATAAAAAAATTTGTTTTTGGTATATTGAATGCATATCCAATTGAAACAGCTATATCACTGGCACCAAAATTTCCTGTCTCATTTCCTTGCTCATCAGAACCAATTAAAGTACCATAATCTAAATATTTTATACTTCCGTGAATAACTCCAAATCTCCTGGTAATTAATTTTGAATAGGACAAAGATCCTATATTTATCCCTGCTAAATAACTTGTATAATTAACAGATAATTTATTATCTAAATCTTCATTTATAACAGACGGATTCCAGATTGGTTGGTTTACATCATCGAGCAAAGTCAATACCTCCCCTCCAAGTGCAACTTGTCTGGCAGATGAAGATAAATTTAAGAACTGATAAATCTGCTCGCCACCAACTTGCCCTTTTATAGAACAGATGGAAAAGATGAAAAAAAAAGTAATTATTGTTTTAAAACTCACTTATATACTTCGATTAAAATTATAACGAAAATAAACTATATTATTGCAATATTCACTAGATTTCTGACATAAAAAAACCTCATATTGTTAGATATGAGGTTTGTGTTACTGATTTGAGTCAGTATAAAGAAAGGCGGCGACCTACTCTCCCACATAAATGCAGTACCATCGGCG